>Ga0210395_10000164_pt1 | contig 52452 bp, 47 predicted proteins | sample IncBWH4OmetaG_FD_150861 | JGI IMG/M metagenome (GOLD analysis project Ga0210395, IMG submission 150861) | Forest soil microbial communities from Barre Woods Harvard Forest LTER site, Petersham, Massachusetts, United States - Inc-BW-H-4-O ...
CGCTTCGACCTCCTGGCGGATCAGCTGGTGCGGCACGCTGTAGTAGTGCTTGGCGATCTCGACATGGTAGTCGAGGTTGACCCGGCAGCGCTTCCACTCGGCGTATTCGTAGGGTTCGGCCGGCAGCGGCTCCAGCGCCGGCTGGTCGAGTTGGTCATACAGCGCCCGCCGGCTCGTTCCCCAGCCGCGCATCGGCCGGTCGTTGAGATCATTGAGCAGGGCGCGGATCGCCGCGTTGAGATCGGCCAGCGAGAAGAAGCGCCGGTGCCGCAGCCGCGCCAGAATCCAGCGTCCGACCACCTGGACCCCGACCTCTACTTTCGCCTTGTCGCGCGGTTTGTACGGCCGCGCCGGGACAATCGCGGTACGGTAATGCCGCGCCATGTCGGCGTAGAGCCCGCCCCGGCGGAGGCCGGGGTCCGGTTGACCATCGGCTCGTGGAACGAGGCCTTGGTGATGCCGGCCTTCAGATTGTCGCTGACCGTCTGTCGCGCGGCACCGCCGAAATAGGCAAAGGCGCGGACATGCGCGGCGATCCACTCCGGCAGCTGCTGGCTCCACACCGCCTCGGCGTAGGTGAAGCTGGAGGCGCCCAGCGCGGCGACAAAGATCTGCACCGGGATGATCTCGCCGCTATTGGCGTCGACCACCTCGCCGGTGCGGCCCGCGAAATCGACGAACATGCGCTCGCCGGCGACATGGACCTGACGCATCGTCGGCTTCAGCCGACCGGTCCAGGCCCGGTAGAGATCGCAGAACCAGGAATAGCCGAAGCCGTCGGCGGCGCCGGCGCGGTACTCCTCCCACAGCAGCGCCAGCGTCACATCGGGACGGCGCAGCTCGCGGTGTACCCAGCCCCAATCGGGCATCGGCCGCTGATCCGCCGGTGTTCCCGATGGCGGCGGAAACAGCAGCGCTTCGAGCTGCGCGTCGTCGAGATCCTCGGACCGCGGCCAGGCTATGCCAACCGCCCGTGCCGCTCAGATAATCGCTGACCGCCCCCTGGCTCAGCCCGAGGCTGCGGGCAACCGCCCGCTGCGGCAGCCTGCTCTCAAAGCACAGTCGCAATACTTCCCGGATCTGGCGCATCGACAGTCTCTCGGCCGGCATCTCGTCTCCCCCTTTCGACAAAGAGGACGAGGCTACCTTTGGTTGAGACCCGTCAGCGCCGCGGAGCGCTAAACCATCGCGCCGGGCTGATCACGATCACCGGATTGGGTGATCACGTTCGACCGGAATCCGTGATCAGGTTCCACCGAACTGGGTGATCATCTTCCACCGGAATCCGTGATCACGATCGACCAGAACGCGCAGCGCGAGAGATCGTCAGGGGGCTGCGCGCCATCACCCCGGTTGTGATGGAACCCGCAACGCGGTATCGGAACCCGGAGCATCGCGAACTCTTCCTGTCAGGCCTACGGATCGCCGCCGGCGAGGCGAGCTGATACCGGCCCGGCCGCTATCTTCCCCCGCTTGCCCAGGTACAATGACGCTTAAGAGACATCATTGGTGCCGCGGCCGAGGGGAGCCGAATGCCGGAAAGCATTGAGACTATCATCCTGCGCCGGCCGGACGACTGGCATGTCCATCTGCGCGATGGTGCGATGCTAGCGCAAGTGCTGCCCTGCACGGCGCGGCAATTCGCGCGCGCGATCGTGATGCCGAATTTACTGCCGCCGGTGACCACCATCGCCGTGGCGCAGGCTTACCGCCAGCGCATTCTGGCGGCGCTTCCGGCGGGCAGCGAATTCAACCCGCTGATGACCTGCTATCTGACCGACACGAGCGAAGCTGGGGAAGTGGCGCGTGGTTACGCAGAGGGTGTCTTTGCCGCGGTCAAGCTCTACCCGGCGCATGCGACGACCAACGCGGCGCACGGCGTCACCGACCTCGCGCGCGTGCAACGGGTGCTCGAGCGCATGGCTGATATCGGCATGCCATTGCTGATCCATGGCGAGGTCATCGACCCCGAAATCGACATCTTCGACCGCGAGGCGGTGTTTATCGACCGGGTGCTCGACCCGCTGCGCCGCCATCTGCCGGAACTGCGCATTGTCCTCGAACACATCACCACCGAGGAAGCGGCACAATACGTCGCCGCGTCAGATGCCAATCTGGCGGCGACGATCACCGCACACCACCTTGTCATCAACCGCAACGCGCTGTTTGCCGGCGGCATTCGCCCGCATCTCTACTGCCTGCCAATCGCCAAGCGCGAAAAGCATCGATTGGCGCTGCGCCGTGCCGCCGTCTCGGGCGACCCGCATTTCTTTCTCGGCACCGACAGCGCGCCGCACGCCCGCCCGGCGAAGGAAACCGCGTGCGGCTGCGCCGGCGTCTTCACCGCCGCCGCGGCGCTCGAACTCTATGCCGAAGCGTTCGAAGACGAAGGCGCCCTCGACCATTTCGAGGCCTTTGCCGCGCTGAACGGCCCCGCCTTCTACCGCCTGCCGCCGAACGACGCCCGCGTTACCCTGCGCCGCGAGCCGTCGCTTGTGCCCGAATGCATCGGCGCCGGGGAAACCGCGATCGTCCCGTTCCGCGCCGGCGAAACCTTGCGCTGGCGCCTCGCGCCATAGCAGCCGGGCTTGATCCGGCTACCCGCGTGCCCGACACTGACGCCGCGAACAGGAGGCGTCCGCGGGCAGGGCCGCGGGTTGCGCAAAATCAGGAGCAGCGGATGAGAACGGGGGCGGAGTATCGCGAGGCCTTGCGCGACGGGCGGCGCGTCTGGGTCATGGGCGAGGGCATGATCGACGACGTGACGACCCACCCCGCGACCCGTGCTGTAGTCGACGAATACGTCTCTTGGTACGATCTGCACTTCGATCCTGCCTGGCGGGATACAGCGCTCGCTCTGCCCGATCGCCGCGGCCAGCGCACCCCCTGGGCCTATGTCGCGCCAAAAACCGCCGACGACCTCGGCGCGATGGGTCGATTCTTTTCCACCTCGACCTTTTTGAGCGCCGGCAACATCACCCACACGCCGGCCTATGGCCATCTGATAGCACTCGGCCTCCTCTGTTCGGTCGAGGAGCGCGACGTGTCGCCGGCGCAGATCGGCCACGCCGCCCGCTATCGCGAGATGATCGCCGCATCGGGGCGGTTTCTGACGTTTTGCGGTGGCGCTCCGACAATCGGCTACCGCATGCGCGAGAACCCGGCCGACCGTGCGGCACTGAAAATCGTGCGCGAAACCGATGCCGGCCTCGTCCTGTCAGGCAAGATCGGCATGCATACGAGCCCGGCCTACGCCGAAGACCTGTATGTCGGCAGCGTCTCCGGGCTCGAAATCGACGGGCAGCGCGTGACCTTTATCATCCCAGTTAATGCTCCGGGGATTACAGTGCTGTGCCGCAAGATCGCGGTGCGCGGCAAAAACCCGTTTGTCGCCCCGCTATCGAGCCGGTTTGACGAACTCGACGGCCAGATGTGGCTCGACGACGTGTTCGTGCCGTGGGAGAGCGTGTTTTTTCTCGGCCAGTCGCCGGAGCCAGTGGTGCGCTGGCTGATCTGGCATCATCTTTACAGCTGGCTGTCGAAGGCCGAGTTCACCCTCGGCCTGGCGCTGGCGCTCGCCCATGCGATGGGCCTCGCCCGGCACGAGCAGACGATCGACTACCTGCTCGACCTGACGATCGAGGTGCAGACCGTGCGCAGCTGCCTCGTCGCCTGCGAGCGCGACCCGCGCTTCACCGCGAGCGGGTATTGCGTGCCGAACCACGCGCATCTCGCCGCGGGCGGCTTGGCGATGCTGCGCGCCCGCCCGCGCATGACCGAGATCTTGCGGATCGTGCCAGGTTCGTCGTTGGTTGTCGCCCCCTCCGACCATGACCTTGCCGCGCCCGAGCTCGCCGAGGGTCTCGCTCAGTCCTTCGGCGGCGGCGGCTACACCGCATTGCAGCGCGCCGCCCTCTTGCAGATGGCGTGGGACCACGTCTCCTCGGCGCTCGACGGCCGCGAATCGGCGTTCGAATTGCATGCGAGTGGCGGCGTCCCGGCCTGGCGCGGCCGGCTGCGCCACAATTTCGAGGGCTACAACGACCTCGCCGACCGTGTCGTGGCCTCGCTCGGCATGCCCATGCCCGAGATTGACCTCGACCACATCCGCGAAGTCCCGTGGGCGCCCCGCCGCCCGGTCACCCCGTCAGCGAGCGGCAAGCCTGAATAGTGCCCGGGTGTAGCCGTTAGCCGTCACCTGCTCGCCCCGGAAGAGTGCCAACGGCGGGATCATCCGCCGGGCCCTGTCCGCTACCGTTTGGCTAAAGCTTTTCGCTAAACCAAAGCTATAATTGCGCGCAGCGCCGAGCGGGTTCGCGGCGATAAGGGAGACGGGATCGATGCGTCGGATGAAAGCGGGAAGGCTTTGCGCCGCGGGGCTGGCGGCGCTCGTGCTCGCAGGCGGGACGGCGTCGGCCGGCACCCTCGACCATATCCGCCAGGACAAGACGATCCGCATCGCCTATCGCGACGACGCGCCGCCGTTTTCGTTCAAGGGCAAAACTAGCGAGCCGATCGGTTTCATGGTCGACCTGTGCCGGGCCGTGGGGAAAAACCTGGCGCAGCAATTGAACCTGCCGCCGCTAAACATCGACTATGTCAAGGTCACCGCCACCGACCGGTTCGAAGCCATTATCCAGGGCAAAGCGGATCTGCTGTGCGAGCCGACAACCCAAACCTTGTCGCGGCGCCAGCAAGTCGATTTCTCAATCCCGACTTTTATCGACGGCGCCGGTCTGTTGATTCGCAGCGACGGGCCCAAAAGCCTCCGCGCGCTGGGCGGCGCCAAAATCGGCGTGCTCGCCGGCACCACGACCGAAGACGAGCTGCGCGCATCGTTGAAGGACGCTGGCATCACGGCTGACGTGATCCCGGCAAACACCCATGACGAGGGGCTCGAAATGCTCGACGACGGCAAGATCTCCGCCTATTTCGGCGATCGTGGAATCCTGATGTTCCTTGCCGGGCAGAGCAAAGCGCCGGACAAGCTGCTGCTCGCCGACAATTACCTGACGATCGAGCCTTACGCCCTGGCATTGCCGCATGGCGACGAGGATTTCCGCCTCGCGGTGGATAGGGCATTGAGCAATGTCTATCGCTCGGGCCAAATCGCCGCGATTTTCACGCATACTTTCGGGGCCAAGACCAAGCCGAGCCAGATTCTGCAATCGCTTTACCTTATTTCCGCGCTGCCCGACTGAACTGCGTAAGAATTAATCAGATAAAATCACCGCTTACCGAGTTAACGCTTGCATTCGATGCAAACTCCCGACAAATAACGCGCCAACCGATCGGATCGTCCTCGTTTGCCCCGGGCGTCGCCAATGCTCGGCCGGGCCGGGAAGCGGTGCCGCTACTATAAAGCGTACGGTTTGCGAGTGAGCGCACACGTAAGCCGATCAAAATCGATGCCGATCGGTTTTGAGTTGTGAACGGCGGAGGAGACGGATGGACAGAAGCGGCGTCGAGATTGCACAACCCGGAGGTTTGCGGGCGATCAGCCGGTATCAGTGGCTGGTTTTTATAGTCGTTTGGCTCGGCTGGACCCTCGACGCCGCCGATTTCGGGCTTTATTCGCTGGTATTGCGACCTGCCGTGACCGAACTGCTCGGTGGTAATCCGACGATGGCGCAGATCGGCCGCGTCGGCGGCTTTCTCAGCATGACCGGGCTGCTCGGCTGGGCGGCCGGCGGCTTGTTGTTCGGCACCATCGCCGATTACATCGGGCGGGTCCGGGCCCTTACCTACAGTATTGCCATTTATGCCGTCTTTACTGCAATGCAGGGCCTCTCGCACGGGGTGTGGGACTTCGCTGTCTACCGCTTTCTTGCCGGCATCGGCACCGGCGCCGAACTGATGGTCGGCATCCCGCTCCTGGCCGAGACCCTGGGCGAGACGCATCGCGCGAAGATCGCCGGGTTTATGATGAGCGGCGGCGCGATCGGCACCTTTATCGGCGCCTGGGCCTACGGCCTCGTCGGCGGCTACGGCTGGCGCATCGTTTTTTTTGTCGGCTTGGCGCCGGCGATCCTGCTGGGGGTCATGCGTCGCCGCATGTTCGAGCCCGACCGGTTCGACGCGGTGCGCGAGCGGCGTCAGGTGCTGCGCGCCCGCCGGCAGATCGTCGCGGACGACCGCGAATTCATGCGCTTTGTGCCGATGCAATTGTTCTCAAAGGAACACCGCTACAACACCCTTGTCGGATTGTTGTTCGGGCTCGGCTCGTTGTTGGCGATCTGGACCACCAATATCTGGCTGCCGACGATCCTGTCTTTCATGGTGCAAAAGGACGGCATCGCCGGAGCCGCCGCGGTGCCATTCGTCAGCCACGGCATCATGGTGTGGAGCATCGGCGGAGTTTTTGGGTATTGGTGCCACGGTTTTATCTCGGACGCGATCGGGCGGCGGCTGACGATCATGTTCTACTCGGCCGGCACGATCGCCGCGGGCCTTGTCCTCTATCTGGCGCTGCCGAGCTATCAGCCTTGGTACCCAATCGTCCTGCCGATCTTCGGCTTTTTCGTCTTCGGCGTGTTTTCCGGTTATGCGATTTATCTGCCCGAGATGTTTCCGACCCAGGTGCGCGCGACCGCGGTCGGCTTTTGTACCGGCACCGCCCGCGTCATCACCAGTTTTGGGCCCTTGGTGGCCGGCATTCTGGTCGGCGCTTTCGGCGGCAGCTTCAATCGGGTGACGGCGTTTATGACCTGCTTTGCGGTGCTCAGCATCGTCGCGATGCTGCTCGGCCGCGAGACCAAAGGCCGCCTGCTGCCCCGGTAGACACCCGACCGTCGTCTCGATCGCGCGTCGGCTGGAGCGGGCCGATCACAGATGGATGCCGCGGTCGAGCAGGACCGCGGCGTACTCATGATAGCTGATGCCGAGCTCTTCCGCCCGCGCGAGCCGGGCGAGCGCGATCTCACGCGGCGGCGTCTTCCACGCCCTTGCATATGCCCTTCGCCAGCAAAAGGCCCGCCAACCCGATTCCGGATCGAGCGGCGGGCCACGATTGTGGCCGACTGGGGGAGGAGAAAACATCGGCGCCGGCATCAGGCGCCGCGTGCGCCGCGCCAGCTCGGCGGCGGACACCGGGCCTCGGTTTTCAAGACGGTCGGCACTCCGCCTATCGGCACCAGAGCTGCGCCCCAGCTTCCTGCAAAATCGTCGACGTGTCCCTGGTCAACCCAAAGCCCGGGATCTGAAGCGCCGCCGCGCGCGCTCCCGACGTCAGCGCGCAGATTACCGCGCCGTATTGCTTCCGGTCTGCACCCGCTTTTGCGCGTTGGTTTCCGCGTTCGCACGGAAGATCCGGTCGGTCAGCTGCTGCTGTTGCGGCGGCATCGCGTTGTACAGATTCCCGAACGCCGGCACCAGCCTTCCAAGATCCTCGGCATGGGCTTCGGCGATCTGCTGGTACGACTGCATGTTCTGGAGCGCGTTCATCGTCGGGTATTGCTGCATCCGCTGGTCTACCGCCTGATCCATGCTGCGGGCATTCTGGCGCATTACATCCGCGAATTGCTCCCATTGCGGCTGCTCGGCCGAGGTAATCCGCAACTGGGCGTGCAGTTGTTTGATGTGCTCCTCGACGCGCTGTTCGGCGGTGCTGCCGGGAACCGCATGCGAGGACATCGGCGATGCAGCGACCGCCGCAGCGGGCGGCACGGTTCCGGCCGCTGGCGCCTGAGCGGACTGCGCCAGCGCGGCCGCGGGCAGCGCCAGCAAGGCGGCGATCGCCGCCGACGCGAGATGGGTTGAGCGAATCATCGGATCAAATCCTCCCCTCGGGGGTTGCTAACAAGGTTGCGGCGGCCAACTCGCCAGACGAACCCGCGGCTTGCGGATCGGGCCCGCGAATGCGCCGGCGCTCAGTAGCCGTAGTAAACGGGCGGCGGAGGCGCGTAATAGCCGGGGGCGCCGTAATAGACCGGCGGCGGGGCGGAATAGCCATAGTTCGAGGCCGCCGCAGCACCGAGTCCGAGACCGATAATCCCGCCGGCGATCGCGGCGCCGACGGCGGCACCGCCGCCGCCTCCGCGTCCGCCGTGGTAATAATGGCCACGCCCGTCACCGCCACGGTGCCAATCGGCTGCGTGGGCGGCTGGGGCAAGCGCCAAAGCCGCGCTAAAGGCGGCGGCGGTCAACACACATGCATTCATGACGCGATTCTACTCATTGTGGCGTACCTGAACAGGAACCGCCGCGACAGCCGAATAGTTCCGGAAACGCCGATTATATTATAAGCTCGATCGGGAACCGGGCCTTGGGCCGTCGCGGCGGCGGAGCCGCGCCGCGTTCGCCGAAATTGGTCAGACGGGCGGCAGCAACGCCGCCGCGACGCGGCGATCCTCCGATAGGAGCACGTTATAGGTGCGGCAGGCAGCACCGGTGTCCATCGGTTCGAGCGAGATGCCGGCTTGTCGCAATGCCGCGCGCAGATCACGCGTCACCGCCGACATCCGGCCGCCAAGCCCGAGCAGCAGAATCTCCACCCCGCCATGCTCGACGACCGGCTTCAAGCTCTCTTCGCTGACCCCGTCCTCCGCGGCGCCAGTCCACCGCACGGTCAGTTCGGGGAAGACCAACACCGGGCCGCGCCAGATCACGCCGGCTATCCGGAACCCGCTCGCCCCGTAGCGTTCGATGACCTGCCGGCCGACCGGGACGAGCGGGATCAGGTCCATCGTCGCGCCCGTCGTCGGCTAACGCGCCCGCGATGCCGGTGCGGTGGCCGCCTCGCCGCCGCGCGCGATCGCGGCGCGGTTCGGGCGCACGTAGTAAAGCACGGGCGCCGCGATAAAGAGCGATGAATAGGTTCCGATCACCACACCCCACAGCATCGCGATGCTGAACCCGCGCAACACCTCGCCGCCGAGAAACAGTAGCGAGAGCACGGCGAGCGCCACGGTGCTGACGGTCAGGATCGTGCGCGACAAGGTCTCGTTCAGAGCGAGATTGATCAGGTCGCGCAGCGGCATCCGCGGGTATTTGCGCAGCGACTCGCGCACCCGGTCGTAGATCACAACCGTGTCGTTGACCGAATAGCCGGCGACGGTGAGGATCGCCGCCAAGGTCGTCAGGTCGAATTCGAGGTGAAACAGCGCGAAGATCCCGACCGTCGTTATCACGTCATGCAACGTCGAAATCATCCCGCCGACGCCGAACTGCCATTCGAAGCGGAAGCCGATATAGAGCGCGATCGCGACCAGCGCCAACACCGTCGCGGTGACGCCGGCGCGGATCAGTTCGGCGCCGACCGTGGGGCCGACGACTTGGGTCTGGCGATAGTCGACCCCCGGACCCAGCGTCTTGCGCGCCGCCTCGACTGCCTTTTCCTGCGCCGCGTCGCCGCCCGGCTGGCGCGGCAGCCGGATCAGCACGTCGGTCGGCGGGCCAAAGCCCTGCAGCGAGGCCCCCCCCAAATGCAGCGCGTCGAGCTTTTGCCGCATCTCGCCAAGATTGGCCGGCCCGGGCGTGACCCGCACTTGCATCAAGGTGCCGCCGACAAAGTCGATCCCGTAATTGAGCCCGACGGTCAGGAACAGGCCGATCGACGACAGGGTCAGCAGCGCTGAGAAGGCAAAGCCGAGCTTGTGCCATTTCATAAAGTCGATCTTCGGCGTGCGCCGAATGACGATCAGCGGTCTCAACATGGCACGGTCACCGCAAAAAAACGGCGGTCAAATCGGTATCGCCCGCGGCTTCCAGCGCCGCGCCCAGGTGACGATCAGCAGCCTCGTGACCAGGATCGCCGAAAACAGCGAGGTCAAGACGCCGATGCTAAGGGTTACGGCAAAACCTTTGACCGGGCCCGAACCCAGCCAAAACATCAAAGCGCCGGCGACGAGGGTCGTGATGTGGCTGTCGAGGATCGTCCCAAAGGCGCGCTTGAACCCGGCATCGAGTGCCGAGAGGATCGTGCGGCCGGCGCGCACTTCCTCGCGGATGCGCTCGTAGATCAGCACATTGGCGTCGACCGCCATGCCCATCGTCAGGGCGATGCCGGCGATACCGGGCAAAGTCAGCGTCGCTCCCAACAGCGACAGGCTGCCCAGCATCAGGCACAGGTTGAAGAACAGCGCTACGTCCGCGAAGATGCCGAACAGGCCATAGAACAAGATCATAAACACGACGACGAGCGCCACCCCGACGATGCAGGCGGTGGCACCGGCGCGGATCGAATCGGCGCCGAGACCGGGGCCGACGGTGCGCTCCTCGAGGATCGTGATCGGCGCCGGCAAGGCCCCGGCGCGCAGCAGCAGGGCCAGATCGCTCGCCGACTGCACGGTAAAGCTGCCTGAAATGATCCCCGAGCCGCCAAGGATCGCCTCGCGGATGATCGGCGCTTCGATGACCTTATTGTCGAGCACGATCGCAAACGGCTTGCCGACATTCTCGCGCGTCGCATCGCCAAATCGCCGCGCACCCTCGGCGTCGAAGCGGAAGCTGACGACCGGCTCGTTGTTCTGAAAGGTCGGCTGAGCATCGACCAGCATGTCGCCGCCGACCATCACCCGCTTGCGCACGACATAGGCGCTGGGTCCCACGCGCACGGCATTGCTCTCTGCCGCCGGCAAAATCTCGTCGCCCAGCGGCAGATGGCCGCCGCGCGCTTCTTCGAGCGAGGCGCCGGTGTCGACCAGCTGGAAGGTCAGCTTTGCGGTGCGGCCCAACAGGTCCTTCACATGCTCGGGATCGTCGACGCCGGGCAATTGCACGAGAATGCGGTCTTCCGCTTCGCGCTCGATCGTCGGCTCCTTGATCCCGGTCTCGTCGATGCGGCGGCGAATGATTTCGATCGACTGGTCGACCGCCTGGCGCCGCCGGGTATCGGTCGCCACTGCGCTGAAGCCTACCGTCCCCGATCCGTCCGGAGCGATGGTCACGGTAAGATCCGGGTCGATCTTGGCCAACGCCAGGCGCGCATCCTCGATGCGCTCGGGCTGGCGGATCTTGAACACGATCGCGTCGTTTTGCACCGCCAGGCCGGTGTAGCCGATATTGGCGTCGAGCAGCGCGTTACGGACATTGTCGACGAGCGAATTGAGCCGGTCGCGCTGGGCCGCGGCGACATCGACTTCGAGCAAGAGGTAGGAGCCGCCGCGCAGGTCGAGACCGAGCGCCACTTGCCGGTGGGGCACAAAGCTCGGCAGCCCGTCGAGCAGCGACGGGCTTACGAGATTCGGCGCCGACAGCAGCACGCCGAGCGCGCAAATCGCGCAAATCAGCAGGATCTTCCAGTTTGCGAAGTAAAGCATTCCCAAATTCCACCGGCCGTTGGCGGAACCCGCCGCCAGCCCGATCAGTCTGCTCGGCTCAGCGCCGCCAATGCCCGGGCGCCCATACCCAGCGATATCCGTTCCAGCGCCAGTGGCCGCCGACCCAATGCCAGTGGTACCGCCCTCCCGGATAAGGTGGCCGCGCCTCATGCCGCGGCGGCGGTGGCGGCGGCCGATGGCGGTGCGGCGGCGGCCCGCCGGGTGCGGGTGGCGGGCCGGAGGGTGGCGGGTTGGCAGGTGGCGGGTTGGCGGGGGGCGGGTTGGCTGACGGCGACGGACCCGGCGGCGGTGCCAGCTGCGCCACGGCGGCCCGCAACGGAAAAGCCAGCGCCGCCAGCGCGGCACCTAGAATAGCTCGTCGATTATGCACTGAGTAACTCCGTTTCCGGCGAGGGGTGGCCCGCCTGCCGGCCGATAATGCGGCTCTGGGCCGGGTCCATCTATCCGATTTTGTTGATTTGGCGTCAGGCTGTTTGCACCCGCCCGCTTCACTCCTTGGTTTCCACCTTGGCTCGCGCCTGCTCCTTTTGCTTGGCGGCATCGCGCGCGGATGCCGGGTCGGGCTTGGCGATCACGTTGGTGATGGTGCTGCGCACGATCCGCACCCGGACGCCGTCGGCGATATCGACGCTGACCTCGTCGGGGCTGTCGACCCGCACCACGGTGCCGATGATGCCGCCGCCGGTCACGACCCGGTCGCCGCGGCGCAGCGCATCGAGTGTCGTCCGGTGCTCCTTCGCCTTTTTTTGCTGCGGACGGATCAGCAGAAAATAGAACACGACAAAGATCAGCACCAGCGGCAGGAACTGCAGCAATGTCCCCTGATTGTCGAGTATGCCCGACAACCCGGTTCCCTGGGCATAGGCGGGGGAGATCAGCATCGGCATCGAGGCCTCGAGGTCCTGCGCCGCTTCGACCAGCGAAGGCGCGCTCGCCGACAGCAGCAGACATACCGCCGTGCGGCACCCGGATAGGTACGCGATGCCTGGTTAAAGAGCAATGGGGCGGGTGTCCCGCGCTTTTCCCGTGCCGCGCGCGCGTGATAGCGTCCGCGCCCTTTCGGACCGCGCCGCGCCGGCTCAAGGGCGGCTGGAGTAACGATGACCGAACCCAATGCCGATTTGCTGCCGCTCTTGCAGCGGATCGCCGCCGCCCTCGAACGCCTGGCGCCGGCGCCGGCGCCACCCGCCAATCTCGACGCCGCCGACGCCTTTATCTGGCATGCCGATCCCGGTTGGCTCGAACCGGTCGCGGAGGTCAACCGCATCGAGATCGGCCTGTTGCGCGGCATCGACCGGGTGCGCGACATTTTGCTCGAAAACACCCGTCGCTTTGCCGCCGGCCTCGCCGCCAACAACGTGCTGCTGTGGGGCGCGCGCGGCACCGGCAAGAGCTCGCTGGTCAAGGCCGCTCACGCCGCAGTCAACGCCGAGCAGGCGCACGCGCTGGCCCTCGTCGAAATTCACCGCGAAGACATCCCGAGCCTGCCGCATCTCTTGTCGCTGGTGCGGCATTGTTCGCGCCGCTGCCTGTTGTTCTGCGACGATCTTTCCTTCGACCGGCAGGACACGAGCTTCAAGTCGCTAAAGGCCGTGCTCGAGGGCGGCATCGAGGGTCGGCCCGACAACGTCGTCCTCTATGCTACCTCGAACCGCCGCCATCTGATGCCGCGCGAAATGATCGACAACGAACGCTCGACCGCGGTCAACCCGGCCGAGGCGGTCGAAGAGCAGGTGTCGCTGTCCGACCGGTTCGGGCTGTGGCTCGGGTTTCACAATGTCGATCAGGACACCTATCACGCGATCGTGCGCGGCTATGCCGAGCGCTACCGCATCGAATTGCCGGCTGACGCACTCAAGGCCCAGGCCAACGAATGGTCGATTACCCGCGGCTCGCGCTCGGGTCGCGTCGCCTGGCAATTCATCCAGGATCTCGCCGGCCGCCTCGGCAAGCCGCTCGCCTGAGCCCGCGGCACTTCAACCCGAATGCGGGTCCTTGGTTGCCGCGGTCGGTAGCGGCGCGAGATACTCGCGCGGATCGACCGGTTTTTTGCCGCGCCGCAATTCAAAATGGAGCTGCGGCTCGCTGACATTTCCGGTAGAGCCAACCCGGGCGATGACTTGGCCGCGAGCGACCTTCTGGCCGGTCTTGACCAGGATCAGGTCGCAATGCGCGTAGGCCGAAATCCAGCCGTTCGGATGCTTGATCAGGACCAAATTGCCGTAGCCGCGCAACTCGTTCCCGGCATAGGCGACGACACCGCCATCGGTCGCCTGAACCGCGGCGCCGCGGGGTGCGGCGATGTTGATGCCGTCGTTATGGGTGCCGTCCGACCCAGCGCCGTATCCCTCCAGCAGGTGTCCGCGCACCGGCCACAAAAACGTGCCGCTGCTGGTTCGCGGTGACGGCGGCGGCTCCGTCGAGGCGGTCGGTCCGGGTACCGCTGGGGTCCCTTTCGCCGCCGATGCGGCGGGCGGGGTATGCCCGGCCGGGGGCGACAGCGCTTCTGACGTCGCCGTTTCTGATGTCGGCGGCGGCTGGACAACGCCCGGCGGCGCCGGCGCCGTTGATAGTCCCTCGGCTTGCGGCGGCCCCAAGGATACTGGCGGCGGTGGCGGCGCGATAATCGGCGGCGACAGCGGCGGCGCAGAGGCCGACTGCAACGGCTCGGTCATGGCCACCGCCGGCCCATAAGGAGGCGGCTCGCCGCTGCCGGGGATGATTAGCGCTTGCCCGATCAAGATGCGATAGGGCGGCGACAGATGGTTCGCGTCGGCCACCACGCTCATCGGGACGTGATAGGCGTGGGCGATCCCCGACAGGGTCTGCCCGCTCCGCACGATGATTTGCGCCGGGGGGGGCGGCTGTTCGCCGGTCACCACCGGGGCCGGCCCGCCGATTCGCGGCCCGCAGGCCGCGAGCAGCAGCATCAGCGCCATCGACGCCCCCGCCGCTTCAAATCCGCGGCGCCGTACCCGATCCTGTTTTTCCATTCTCCCCCCTTGCACGCCCCCCGACGCGCAAGCCGCATCTGATATTTGGTACTCTATGCCCGATCCATGTCAACAGCTTGGCGAGGAAGACCGGCGACAAGCGGAACAAACCGCACCAGACCCAAATCTTCGGTCACGAATCCGTCGTCATTGCGGCGGATGCGAACCAATTGCTGGTCGCGGCGATCGCCGCCGACCGGCGCCACCAATACCCCGCCCGGCGCCAACCCATCAACCAGCGCCGCCGGCGCCTCGGCGGCGGCGGCGGTCACGATCACCCGGTCATAGGGCAACTGTTCGGGCCAGCCCTTGGCGCCGTCGCCGAATCGAAAGACGATGTTGCGCAGCCGCAGCCCGTTCAACAGCGCCTCGGCCTGCTGCAGTAATTCGCGATGGCGCTCGATCGTAAACACCCGGCGGGCGAGGCGCGCCAGGATCGCGGTCTGGTAGCCCGAGCCGGTGCCGATTTCGAGCACCTGGTGGCGCTCGCCGAGTTCGAGCTTTTCGGTCATCAGCGCCACGACATAGGGCTGGCTGACGGTTTGCCCGTGGTCGATCGGCAGAGCGACGTTCTCGTAGGCCTGGTCGGCAAACGCCGGCGGCACAAAGCGCTCGCGCGGCGTTCTTTCGATCGCACCCAATACCCGCGCGTCGGCGATACCGGCGCGGCGCAATTCCATCAAGAGCCGCAATTTGCGTTGCACGAGCCCCGGATCGGTGGCGGGCTCAGCCATGGCGCTCGATGATCTGCTGACCGCCGAGATAAGGTTGCAGTGCCGGCGGGATCGACACGCTGCCGTCCTCGCGCTGGTAGTTCTCGAGGATCGCGATCAGGGTGCGGCCAACCGCCAGCCCCGAGCCGTTCAGCGTGTGGACCGGCCGCGTCCCCCGGCCCTCGCTCGGGCGATAGCGCGCCTTCATGCGCTGGGCCTGAAACGGCCCGCAATTCGAGCAGCTCGAAATCTCGCGATAGGTTTCCTGTGCCGGCAGCCACACCTCGATGTCGTAGGTCTTCTGCGCCGCAAACCCCATGTCGCCCGATGACAGCAGCATGACGCGATAGGCGAGACCGAGGCGTTTCAGCACTTCCTCGGCGCAGGCGGTCATGCGTTCGTGCTCGGCCGCCGACTGCTCCGGCGTCGTCACCGAGACCATCTCGACCTTCATGAACTGGTGTTGGCGGATCATCCCGCGGGTGTCCTTGCCGGCCGCCCCGGCTTCCGAGCGAAAGCACGGCGTCCAGGCGGTAAACCGCAACGGCAGTTGGGACTCATCGAGAATCTCGTCGGCGACGAGATTGGTCAGCGGCACCTCGGAAGTCGGAATCAGCCAATAGCCGTCGGCGGTTTGGAACGAATCCTCGGCGAATTTCGGCAATTGGCCGGTGCCGAACATAGCTTCGTCGCGCACCAAGAGCGGCGGCGAGATTTCCTGATAGCCGAATTCCCTGGTGTGCAGGTCGAGCATAAACTGGGCGAGTCCGCGTTCGAGCCGCGCCAGATCCCCACGCAACACGACAAAGCGCGAGCCCGAAAGCTTGCCGGCGCGGCGAAAATCCATCAGCCCGAGCCGCTCGCCGATCACCTCGTGCGCGGCCGGCGCAAAATTAAACCGCGGCGGCTCGCCATCACGACGCACCAGGCTGTTTGCGGTCTCGTCGGCGCCGTCCGGCACGTCCTCGGCCGGCAGATTCGGCAGCCCGGCAAGAATCTCGTCGATTTTCGCGCGCAGTCGCGCCCCCTCGGCCGCCGCCTCAGCCTCGGCGCCCTTGTCCTCCTCAACCTGACGCAGCAGCGGCTCGATATCCTCGCCGCGGCGCTTTGCGGCGCCGATCTCGCGTGATACGCGGTTGCGCCGGGCCAGCACTTCTTGCGCGCGGGTCTCGGCCGCCCGCCAATCACGGTCGAGCGCCAGCACCTCCTCGCCCCGCGGCGGCAGACCGCGCCGCGCGAGACCGCGGTCGAATTCCGCCTGATGCTCGCGGAGCCATCTGATGTCGTGCATCACGCAACTAAAACACAAACGGAACACCGCCGGTAGTGTGTGGCGTGCCCGCCGTTTACCGGGATCCGATTTTGCCTTACGACATCACGCAAACGACGAATCGCCTTGCCATCCGCGGGAGGAAGCGATGCTGGGATTGATGTCGGAACGGCCGCTGTTGATCTCGTCGATCATCACCCATGCGGCACGCTATCACGGCGATGTCGAGATCGTCTCGCGCACCGTCGAGGGTCCGATCCACCGCTACACCTACCGCGACGCCGAATGCCGCGCGAAGCAGCTCGCCAACGCGTTGCTGCGGCTCGGCGTTGAACCCGGCGACCGGGTCGGGACCCTCGCCTGGAACACCTACCGCCATTTCGAGCTCTATTACGCGATTTCCGGCATCGGAGCCGTCTGCCATACGATCAACCCTCGCCTCTTCGACGACCAGATCGTCTACATCGTCAACCACGCCGCCGACCGGCTGCTGTTTGTCGATACGACCTTTATGCCGCTGGTCGAGCGCCTCGCCCCGCGGTTCCCGGCTGATTGCCGAATCGTGCCGCTGACTGCGGCAAAGACGATGCCCGAAACCGCCCTGCCTGTCCTGTCCTGCTACGACAATCTGGTTGCGGCCGAAGACGACACCTTCACCTGGCCCGAATTTGACGAGCGCACGGCCGCCTCGCTCTGCTACACCTCGGGCACCACCGGCCATCCCAAAGGCGCGCTCTACAGCCATCGCTCGACGGTGCTGCACACCTTGGGTGCGTCATTGCCGGATGGGATACCCGCCTCGGCGCGAGACACTGTTTGCCAGGTGGTGCCGCTGTTTCACGCCTGCGGCTGGGGTGTGGCCTATGCCGCGCCGATAAATGGGGCGAAGCTGGTCTTCCCCGGCCAACACCTCGATGGCGCCAGCCTGTACGAACTGTTCGAGGGCGAAGGGGTGACCTTGAGCCAGGGCGTGCCGACGGTCTGGCTCGGCTTCGACGCCTACCTCACCGCGACGGGACGGCAATGCTCGACCTTGCGGCGGCTGGTCTCCGGCGGATCGGCGGTGCCCCCATCGCTGATCGAAGCCTTTGCCCGTCGCGGCATCGAGATGGTGCATGCCTGGGGAATGACTGAGATGAGCCCGCTCGGCACCGTCGCGGCGCTGAAAGCAAAGCATTGTTCGCTCGATCCGCAGGGCCAGCTCGCGGTCAGGTCCAAACAAGGGCGCCCGGTCTACGGCGTCGAAATGAAAATCGTCGATGATAACGGGTATATCCAGCCGCACGACGGCCGGTCGATGGGCGAATTGCTGGTACGCGGGCCGTGGATCGTCAGCAGCTATTTCGAAGACGACGAAGCGAGCGCCGCTGCGGTCGAGCCCGACGGCTGGTTTCACACGGGGGACATGGCGACGATCGACCCCGACGGCTTTATGCAGATCACCGACCGGCGGAAGGACGTGATCAAATCGGGCGGCGAATGGATAAGCTCGATCGATCTCGAAAACGCCGCAATCGCCCATGACGACGTGGCCGAGGCCGCCGTCATCGCCATCGCGGACGAGCGCTGGGGCGAGCGGCCATTGCTGATCGTGATGCCGCGGCCCGGATGCCGACCCGAGCGCGACGCATTGATCGAGCTTCTCGCCCGCCAATTCCCAAAATGGATGCTGCCCGACGAGGTCGTCTGCATCGACGAAATGCCGCACACCGCGACCGGCAAAATCATGAAGACCCGGCTAAGGGAGATGTTCTGCGAGGCCATCCCACCTGCTCGTTGATATCGGCGCACATCTTCCCCATCCTTCGGGGATGACCCCCACCGTTCGCTTCGCGCCGTCGCCGACCGGGTTTCTGCATATCGGCGGGGCGCGCACCGCGCTCTTCAATTGGCTCTTCGCCCGCCATCACGGCGGCTTGTTCCGGCTGCGCATCGAGGACACCGACCGGGTGCGCTCAACGCCTGAAGCAACGCACGCGATCGTCGACGGCCTCGCCTGGCTCGGCCTCGAGTGGGACGGGGAGATCGTCCATCAATTCGCCCGGGCCGAGCGCCATGCCGAAGTGGCGCGGCAATTGCTCGCCGCCGGCCGGGCCTATTATTGCTGGTGCACGCCCTCCAAGCTCGAGGCGATGCGCGAACGGGCGCGCGTCGAAAAGCGCTCGGTGCGCTATGACGGCACCTGGCGCGATCGTGATCCGAGCGAAGCCCCGCCCGGCGTCGCGCCGGCGATCCGCCTGAAGGCGCCGCAACAGGGTGCGACGACGATCCACGACCATGTCCAGGGCGAGGTCACAATCGCCAACGCCGAGCTCGATGATTTGATCATCCTGCGCGCCGACGGCACGCCGACCTACAATCTGTCGGTTGTTGTCGACGACCACGACATGGAAATTACCCACGTCATCCGCGGCGACGACCATCTGAACAACGCCTTTCGCCAGACGCACATTTACCGTGCGCTCGACTGGCCAGTCCCCGAATTCGCCCATGTGTCGCTGATCCACGGCGCCGACGGCGCCAAATTGTCCAAGCGCCACGGCGCTCTCGCAATCGACGCCTATCGCGACATGGGCTACCTGCCCGAGGCGTTGCGCAATTACCTGCTGCGGCTCGGCTGGAGTCATGGCGATGAGGAGATCATCTCGACAGAAGCGGCGATCCGCTGGTTCGACCTCGCCGCAATCGGCCGCGCCTCGGCGCGCTTCGACTTCGCCAAGCTCGACAATTTGAACGGCCATTATATTCGCGGCGCCGATGACGACCAGCTGGTGGCGCTCACCGCCGAGCAACTGGAAAAATCCCTCGGCCACAGCCTCGACGAGACCTGCCGAGACCGTCTGCGCCGCGCGATGCCCGAGCTTAAATTGCGCCCAAAGACCATCGTCGAACTCGCCGCCAATGCGCGGTTTCTGGTCGTCGAGCGCCCGCTGCCCGTTGATGCGAAGGCGGCGAAATTGCTGACCCCGGAGGCGCGCCGGCTGCTGGCGGCGCTGGGCCCGCCACTTGAGCGCAGCGATTGGCGCGCGGCGGCGCTCGAAGAGCAGGTGCGCGGCTTTGCCCTTGAAAATGGGGTGCAGCTCGGCGCTGTCGCCCAGCCGTTGCGCGCAGCACTGACCGGGTCGGTCGCCTCGCCCGGTATCTTTTTCGTGATCGAGGTGCTGGGGCGCGGCGAAACCCTGGGGCGGATCGCCGACGCCGCCGTCGATCCCGGCTGATCGCTGCCGTCATCTCGCAACTGCGAACGGTTTGCCAAGCCGCCCCGGCATGTCTATTTTCTTATCCGTGTACGGGAGTGGCCCGCGGGCATGTCAGGAAGAGGTGCAGCGATGGACGGGAACAATGTGACGACCGGAACCATGACCCTTACGGACAATGAAACCGGCAAGGCTGTCGAGCTTCCCGTCCTGCACGGGACGATTGGTCCGCGGGTCATCGACGTCCGCAAACTTTATGCGCAGACCGGTTGCTTCACCTATGATCCGGGGTTCATGGCGACTGCCGCCTGCCGGTCGAGCATCACCTATATCGACGGCGACGAAGGCGTTCTGATGTACCGCGGCTATCCGATCCAGGAATTGGCCGAAAAGAGCGATTTTCTCGAAGTCGCCTATCTGTTGTTGAACGGCGAGCTGCCGACCGCCAAGGAAAAGGCGCAGTTCGTCCACGACATCACCCACCACACGATGGTGCACGAACAGCTGACCACCTTTTTCCGCGGGTTCCGCCGCGACGCTCACCCGATGGCGGTCATGTGCGGGGTGGTTGGCGCGCTGTCGGCCTTCTACCACGACTCCACCGACATCCACGATCCTTATCAACGGATGGTCGCCTCCTATCGTCTGATCGCCAAGATGCCGACGATCGCGGCGATGGCCTACAAATATTCGAACGGCCAGCCTTTTATTTACCCGCAGAACTCGCTGGGATACGCCGAAAATTTCCTCCATATGACGTTTGCGGTCCCGTGCGAGGAATACAAGGTCAACCCGGTCCTGGCGCGGGCGATGGACCGGATCTTCATCCTGCACGCGGACCATGAGCAGAACGCATCGACGGCGACGGTGCGCAATGCTGGGTCGAGCGGCGCCAACCCGTTTGCTTGTATTGCCGCCGGCATCGCCTCCTTATGGGGCCCGGCGCACGGCGGCGCCAATGAGGCGGTGCTCAAAATGCTGGGCCGCATCGGCAACAAGTCGAACATCAAGGAGTTCATCGACCACGTCAAAGACAAGAACGACGACGAGCTGCTGTTCGGCTTCGGCCATCGCGTCTACAAGAATTACGATCCCCGCGCCCATGTGTTGCGCGACAGCTGCCACGAAGTGCTCGACGAACTCGGCATCAAGGACGAGCCGCTGCTCGACCTGGCGATGGAGCTCGAAAAAATCGCGCTGAGCGACGATTACTTTATCAAGCGGCGGCTGTACCCCAACGTCGATTTCTATTCGGGGATCATCCTGCGGGCGATGGGCTTCCCGACCTCGATGTTCACGGTGCTGTTCGCGATCGCACGCACGACCGGCTGGGTCGCGCAATGGACCGAAATGATCGAGGACACCGACGCCAAGCTGATGCGCCCGCGCCAGTTGTTCATGGGCCCGGACGAGCGCCACTACGTGCCGGTCAAGCAGCGCGGGTAGGGGGCTGAGCCCAACTTGAATTGAACGAACATTCTATCGTCGCCCCCGCAAAAGCGGGGTCCAGGCCGGGCGCCGAGACCTTGGCCCCTGGATTCCCGTTTTCACGGGAACGACGAGTAGCGACATCCGGAGTGGAGCGAAAAGACTACCATCGGAGTAAGGAAAATGGCCGAAATCCTGGGAGTGGGGTGCACGCACCGGCCGCTGATGCTGCGCCGGGACGAGGACTGGACCTTTATGATGCGCACTGCACTCGACGATCCCGCCATGCCGGCGGCGCAGAAGGATCCGGCGAACTGGCCGGTACCGCTGCGCGAAGAGCTCGGCAACGATTGGGGGACGTCGGCGGCTGGCCAGGCGCGCGAGGTCTATCGGCGCCATTTCGCCGAGGCCCGGCGGACGCTCGACGACTTCAAACCGGATGTCGTCATCATGTTCGGCGACGACCAGTACGAAAATTTCAAGGAGGACATCGTTCCGCCCTTCGCAGTGCTCGCCTACGAGGATCGCGACATCCAACCGTGGCAGCATCGCCGCTCGCCCGACAACCCATGGGGCGAGCCCGCCGATACGACCTTCCGCCTGCGCGGCCACCGCGAAGCCGGCAAATATCTCGCGACCGGCCTGATCGAGAGCGGGATCGACATGGCTTATGCCTATAAGCCGCTGCATCACGCGCTCGGCCACGCCTTCGAGAACACGGTCCTGCTGCTCGACGACGAGCGGACCGGATTCGACTACCCGCTCTTGCCGATATCGGTGAATTGCTATGGCCGCCGGGTCAACGCGGCGCGCGGGCTGCGCCTGCCGTTGGCGATGCGCGACGACATCCGCAACCTCGACCCGCCTTCGCCCAACCCGGCGCGCTGCATGCAAGTCGGCGCGGCGACGGCGCGGGTCATGGCGCAAAGCCCGTGGCGCACCGCGATCGTCGCCTCGTCGAGCTGGTCGCACTCGTTCCTGACCGAAAAGAATTGGCAATTGTGGCCCGACGTGCCCGCCGACCGCCGCCTCTACGACGCGCTGGAAAAGGGCGATTACGCGGCTTGGCATCGCTACACGACCGACCAGATCGAGGACAGCGGCCAGCACGAGGTGCTGAACTGGTTCTGCCTGTTGGGCGCGATGGAAGAACTCGGCCGCAAGCCCGACCGCTCGACCTTTATCGAGACCTGGGCCTTCGTCTCCCCCGTCGTCTTCGCCTACTACCGGCCGTGATTCGTTCCCTCACCGCGCGATGCGGGCAGAGGGTTGGAGGTGAGGGGGGACCGCAGCCTCACCCCGGCGGCGCCTCCGCCAGCAGGCGGCCGTAGCCCGGCACCTTGCCGCCGGTCTTCAGCATCGTCAGCATCGCCCAGAACGAGGCCTGATTGGTCGTTACCACCGGCTTGTTGAATTCGCGCTCCCATTCGACGATCGATGCCATCGTCGGGAAATTTCCGCCGGGAACGACAAACACCTCGATCTCGGGCCGGTCGATGCGGCGGAAGGCGTCGCGCGCGTTCTCCGGGCCGAGATTGCCGATCGCGTACGAGTCGGTGGCGCCAAAGCCTTCGAATGCCACGGTTTCGAGCCCCTGCTGGCGCGCGAACAGATCGGCCGCGCGCCGATTGACCAGCTCGGAATAGGGCGAGACGAGCCCGATCCGCCGCGCCCCCAACGCGCGCACCGCGCGGCCGATCGCCTGCGCCGAGGTGATCGCCGGCGCACCCGCGCCGGCACTCATCCGCCGTGTCACGGTCTCGTCGTAATCGTCGACAAACACGCTCGCCGAAGTCTGCGCCAGGATCACCAGCTCGACCTTGGCCGTGCCGAGCAGCCGCGACTGGTAATCGAGGTCGTCGTCGCGCGGCGACGAGAAGGTCTCCCCCGGCCGGCTCGTCATCAGCCGCCCGAAATGCGCCTGATAGGCGAGCGGCAACAGCCGGCATTCCATTTCCACGGTCGTGTTGGTCGAAGGAATGAGGACGCCGAAATGGCGGATCATGGTCTGGCCTTTCGTGGACCGTTCGTCGTCATGATCCTATCGGCGCTTTTGCGACTTTGTCGATCTCCGCATCTCCTCTTCGAAGATTTCGCCCGGGATCGCACCGGCGAGGCTAAGCGCGCCGACCTTGCGCCCAGACAGGGGTCCAGGAGCAAGCATGGGCAAGCGCCAGCTTCTGTGGAAGAGCTTAGGCGGCCGGCTGGACCAGCGGGCGCCCCGCCGCCGGCGCCCGATTGAGCGCGAGGCCAGGCGCGAGCGCGGCCAATTCGCGTTCGACAAGGCCGCGGGTTCCAACCGCGATCCCGGCGAGCAGATACAGAAACGGGCTGAAGGCGATGCTGACAAAACTGCCGCCGACGACAAACGCCACCAAGCCGACCTGCGTCGCGCGGGCGAGATCGGCGGTCCACGCCAGCGCTTCATACCCGCGCACCCGCTTTTGCACCAGCGTGCAGCTGCGGTAGATCGCGGCGATCAGTGAGCAGAACAGACCGAGGCCGACAAATCCATGCTCGCCCATCACCTCAAAAAAGATGTTGTGGGCTTCGAGCCAACCCGGCCGGCCCGGGATGCTGCCGGCGTCAAGGGTAAAGACGCCAAACCCGCCACCGACGATCGGATGCTCTAGCGCCAGGTGCCACGCCCACTTCCAGGCGGCGATCCGCGACATCGCCGATCCGTCGTCTTGGTAGTTGACGATGGTATCCATCCGGAAAAACCAGTTGTCCGGCGTGATCGCGAGCAAGGCCAGCACCACGGCGGCAACGACCAGGGCGGCGACGATCTTGCGCTGCGACCGGGCGGCCAACATCAGCAGGGTGGCGCTGCCGGCGACCAGTCCGGTTCGGGCGAAGGTGCCGATCAACGCGATCAAAAAGGTCGCTGCGACCCCGAGCATCGCCGGCCACGCCAAACGCTGCCAGCGGATCGGCAACAGCGTCGTCCGGCGCCCGAGATAGAGCGCAAAGGGCAGGGCCAAGGCGAGCACGACGGACAAGGTGACGCGGTCGCCAAAGAAACTGCCCTCGGCGCCGACGACCACTTCTCCGGTGCCGATCCCACCCGAACCGCCGCTGATGATCACCTTGATCGCGCCCGGCACCGCGAAATAAATGGCGCTGAGCACCAGCACCCAGACAAACGCCTCGAGTCGCGCGCGGGTAGACAGCATTTGCGCGGTCAGGATGGCAAAGCCGATGACCTTGACCGTGCGTTGCCATTCGTACAGCCCCACGCCGGACGCGAGCGCGTAGAGCGTGGTTAGGTTGATCCACAAGAGAAGGGCGATCATCAACAACAGCACCGGCAGCGGGCGCGGGACCGTCTTTTTCTCTAGGATCAGCCACGTCAGAAAAGTCAGCGCGCCGATAGCAAAGGAGGCATAGTCCGGGATCAGGGTCACCGCGTACACCTGATCCGGCGGCAGATTATCGAGCCAGTAGTACAGCAGCACGCCGGCAAAGGGCGACATCAGCACCGCCGGCACCATCCCGAGATAAAGCGGCAGAAAGAGAATTTGATGCAGCATCGCGCGGCCGGGCCCGTCTCCCTAGGGGCCGCGAGGATTGCTTGCGCGCGCCGCCATGTCACGGTAAAAATCTTATATTAACGTTCCCCGGCGATGCTTGCTTTGTGTGGCCGGACCCGTTGAGTGGATCGACTTTTTGAGCGGATCGACGCCGCCCGGCGGTGCAGCCCCTCCCGGCGCCAATGTGCCAGATCCATCATGGCCTCGCCTGCGCCCGGATTTCCTTGGGCGTCAGCGGGCGATGGGCGACGATCGGCCCGCCGACCGGGTGGTCGCCCATTACCGGCTCGAGCGCGAACTCAGCGACCGGTTGCGACACGCCTCGCGCGAAGCCCGTTCGCTGGTCTACAGCCAAGTCTACGGCGAGTTGTTCGCTGCCCTTCCCGACCATCCGCAGCGCCGTATGCCAGGCAACAGCCCGGCCCGCCTGGCGGCAATGTTGCGCGAAATCGCCGGCAAATTGCGGCCCCAAACGGTACTTCTCGAAATCGGCTGCGGCAACGCAGCTCTCGCCATCGCCGCGGCGGGACGTGTCCGCATGGCATACGGTCTCGACGTGACCGACGCTTTGATCGACTTTGCCAACGCAGTACCGAACTTCAAATTCCTGTGCACCGGCGGGGTCGACATACCGTTGCCGGCCGAGGCGGTCGACTTCGCCTATTCGAATCAGCTGATGGAACACCTTCACCCCGATGACGCGTTCGATCAGCTCTCGGAGGTCTATCGCGTTCTGAGACCCGGCGGCCGCTATATGTGCATCACGCCGAGCCGGGTGACGGGCCCGCACGACGTTTCGTGTTATTTTGATTACGAGGCGACTTGCCTGCACCTGAGGGAGTACGATTATGGCGCGTTACGCGCCTTGTTCCGGAGAGCGGGTTTTCGGATCTTCTCATGCTCCGCGACGATCCGAGGGCGCGAAATACACCTGCCTTATCCGGCCATTCGTGCGGCAGAACGCGGTCTTCTGTTGCTGCCGCCCCGCATCCGCGCAAGCCTGACAAGCTCGGCTCCGGTCCAGGCACTTCTTGGGTTGACCGTCGTCGCCGAGAAGTAAGCACGAAAGTCGATATGAGGAGAAGTTGCTGAACAAGCTGAAATCTTCTTTTCGTTTGCGGCCACCGGCGACCCTCAGCCGTTCGGATCGCGGATTAGCGATGTGCTTTTGGCCTAATCGCCCCGATCCCAATCACCCCAATCCCAATCACCCCGATAACGAGGGTCGGACCGACCGGCAGATGACCGTCGCTCCCCCCGTCGGAGGCTGCTTAGGGGCATCTTTTCGGGCAGGCCAATGACCACCGAACGGCCCCGCCTCGCGACCCTGTTCGACATATTCAGGTGACAAGATGCGCTACACCGAAACCCAGATGACCCAGTGAATTGCTCGACCAGCCGCGGTTCACCGGTGAACCGACCAAGATCTTCATTTGTTCGACGCCGAGAAGCGGCAGCTACATGCTGTGCCGTTACATGATCAATGCCGGACTCGGGGTGCCGCACGAATATTTCAACCCGTTGATGATGAGGGAGATCGCGCCCCGGCTCGGACTTGGGAAAAGCATCGCGGGGCTGAGATGGCGGTGCCGAAGCCTGAGGGATCGCCTGCCATTCGGTAAGGCCGACCGGACTGCGGAGGTGAATTTTCTGGCAAAATATGTGACCGCGCTGATGCCGAGGCGTTGCCAGCGGGGCATCTTCGCTGCGAAAATCCATTTCGACCAATATATAACGGTGCTGGACAACCCGGTCGGCCGGAAGCTTCTCGATGGCGGCTATTTCATCCACCTTTTCCGGGAGGATTTGCTGAAGCAGGCGGTATCGGCATATTTCGCTTATGTGACGGGACGCTGGGGGTTCGACGACGCGGTCACGACGCCGCCCGCGGCCCAGGCGGACTTGTTCGATAGCCGGGGCATCGACCAGACCGTGGAAAATCTGGCGAATGACGATCGCGAGTGGCGCCTGTTCATGGCCAGAAACGGTCTCTCTGCGATATCGATTTCCTATGAGCAGCTATGCAATGACCCAGTCGGGGTCGTCGCTGCGATCGCCCAGCGCATCGGCATTGATCCCGGTGGGCTTCGCCACGGTTATAGCGAAGCGGGAATGCCATCGGAGAGCGATTCCCCTCTTCCAAGCAAAAGCGAAGTTGCCCGGCGTTACCTCGCCTCCGCCCGCATTCTCCAGGGGGCCGGGGCGGCAGAGGCGCGCGCACTCGGCAGTCTGCTTTCGGCCGCGCCGTAGCCGACGGCCGCGTGATGGGCCCCGATCATCGGCCGGTGTTCTCGGTCATCATGCCAACACGAAACCGCTCTGCCTTGTTTGCGGTTGCGCTGCAATCCGTCCTGGCGCAGCGCTTCCGCGATTTCGAGCTGATCGTCGTCAATGACGGCTCCTCCGTGGAGCATGAGCCGCGCTATCGCGAACTGGTCGAGGCGGGGATGGGCGTGGTGCGGTTGCTGACGCTGGTGCGCACCGAGCGCGGACACGGGCAGAGCTATGGACTGAACTATGGCGCCGCCCAGGCGCGCGGGGACTATCTCTGCTTCCTTGACGATGACGATCAGTGGACCGACCCGGGGCATCTCGGGCGAGCCGCCGGCATCATCGCTGCCGGCCCGGAACGGATCGACCTGATCCTTGCCAACCAGCGGGCGTTCCGGGAAGGCGCGCCCGTTCCGGGCGTCGTCTGGATCGAGGATTTGCACGACCGTCTGCGCCGCGAACCCGACATTGCCGGCGCTTTTACCGTGTCCCCGGCGGAATTGCTGGCGTGCCCGGCTCATTGCCACCTGAACGCCACGATCGTCTCGCGGGCGTTCTATCTCGAAATCGGCGGGCTCGACGAAGGGCTGCGCTACGAATGCGACCGGGATTTTTACCTGCGGGCGATCGACCGTGCGACGCTGATCAAATTCCTTCCGTGGGTTGTATCGCGCCACAACATTCCCGACCCGGCCGCCAAGGCCAGCATGTCCACAGCCGAATCGGAGCTGTCAAAACGGCTTTATCAATTGCGGGTGTGCGACAAGGCCGTGCTGTTCTCGGTGCGACCCGAGCTGCGCCGCTACGCGATGCGCCAACGAGCCTACACCTTGAAACATATCGCGACCGAGGCGGCGCGATCGGGCCGATTCGACTGTGCGGCCTATTATGCGCGGGAGGCGCTGATGACAAAATTCACGCTCGGCTGGCTGGCCACGACGGCGCTGTTCGCCATGCGCCGAGGCCCGATTTCGCCGGCGGCATGAGGTCCCTCCAGAGGATCCCGCCTATCGTGACGCGCGACCGCGAAGCAACGAAAGCGTATCTCTGATTGCTGCAGCCATCCGTTCGGACCTTCGGCGGAGCGAGAAATTTTGTTCAAGCCGACGTCGGGCAACGATTCCGACCGCGGCAGCCTGATCGGGATGGGCAAGTACGCGCATGACCGCGGCGCGCAGGGCCTTTGCATCCCCGGGCGGGACGAGGAAGCCGTTTTCGCGATCCACGATGAAGTCTCGTGTCGCTCCCGTATCGGAGCACACGATCGGCTTGGCCATCGCCATTCCTTCGAACAGGGTCGTTACCCCGCCCGGGTTGTCGGCATCCCGAAGCGGCAGCGCCACGAGACGGGCATGACGATAGAGATCTCGGAGTTCCCTGTACGACAACTGATTGGCAATGACCTTGACCTTCTCGCCCAATTGCGGGGGTATCCGGAGCGGAAGGCCGGTTCTGATGACGAGGGACATATCGACCGAGGCGCACGCCTCCAGTAGCACGTCGTAATCGCGTGTTTGGTCGTCGCCTACGGCAAGAATATAGTCGCCGCCCGGATATGCGCGGCAGCTCGCCTCGGCGTCTGGTCGAAAGAAGGTCTCGTCGACCGCGTAGCCGACCACGATAGCCGGACGTTTCAGGTTGTAAGCGCTTTCGACATAGCGCTTCGAAGCGATGGTGAGCGTCAACACCTGGTCGACCCTCGGTACAACAAAGTCGAGTATGGCATCTCGCGGGCGCCAGCCTCGCTCGGACACTTCCCACAGAAAGACCGGCGCCCCGAAGCGGAAAGCACGGCGGAGCGCTACGATGACCGGCGCCGTGTTTTCGTAGACGCAAAGCACCGCATCCACATGTCGATCGCGCACCAGCACACTCAAGGCGCGGAGCGGATCAATCCCTGCGTAAAGGATATCTAGTCGCTCTAGCGGGTTGAGGGGAAATCTCATCCGGTCACGGAGATGCTGATCGATCCCGTTCTCCCGCAAATAGAGGTATTCGAGGGCCGGATTAGGGCGGTGATCAGGAACATAAGAGGAAAATCGTCCCGCCTGCCGGGTATTCGTCAGCACCACGGTTCGAAGATACTGGCCGCCAACTCGCTCGGATAGTTGAGGCTCCCCATCCATGGCAAGGCGGCTCTCGTGCGATGCGTTATTGGCCACGATGCCCTCGGGATGCGCGCGCGACGTCGACTCTCACGGTTGCCGGGATGCGATCCCCAGGCTCATACAGCATTCGCACTCTCATTTGCTGTCCGCGATGCGCGTTGCTCCGGATCGGCGCCGGGATGGCGGCGCATCGCGAAGCAATGACGACAATTCAGCTATCGCCGCCGCAATCCGCTCGTAGGTCCGCTCAAATTCGGCAAGGCCGCCATCCACCGGGTCCGCGATCTCGCCAAGCCCCGCAAGATCGCCGAGCAGCATCACCGGCGCCTTCAGATCGGGATAACGATCGAGCACCGCGTATCGGATGGTTTCGTCGAAGACGATCAGCAAGGAGGCGGTCTCGGCCATTTGCCGCGTCAACCAGATGGAGCGGTGGGCGGAGAGGTCGATGCCATGCGCCGCTGCGGCCTCAAGACCAAAGATCGGCGTCGGCCGTCCGGGCTGCGGCATCATTCCGGCCGAGCCGATTGCGATCGTGCCATCGCCCAGCCGGGCGCGCAGCAGCGCTTCGGCGAACGGGCTGCGGCAGATGTTCCCCTGACACACGAAAATGATGCTTGGCGCGCCGGCACCGCGTCGCAGCGCCGCCACATGCGCCCGCGCGCGACGGCGGCGCCGCGCGGCCGCGCCCGGCAACGCATGTTCCACCCGCCGCCGAAGCGTCCGGGGGATGTCGAGCAATTCGATCAGACCCGGACGAGGGTCGTCGCGCACCAGGACGTCGTGCACCTCCCTGCCGGTCAGAAAACGCGACAACTCGGCGATGCGCCCCATCATAAACCAGGCGGTTGCAACCGGCCCGAGCCGGCGGGTTTCGGCCTCGATCAGCGAAATGCGCAGATCGGGCACGAGATTGCGACCGTATACGCCGAGGCGATAGGGAACCGCCGGTATCTCCTCGCCAGCGGTCAGCAGCCGGTACCAGCGATAGGGGAAATCGACCCCGAGCGCCACGGGAAGCGGCATCGACCCCCAAGGGCGGGCATTGACTTCCAGCAGAATCCAGCCGGCGCCGGCGTTCCGCTTGAACTCGAACATCGCCACGCCGGTATAGTCCAGGCTTGCGACGATCGCCTCGCAGGCCGCGAGTAAATCCGCCGAGAGCGGCGCCGAGTGGCGATAAAAGCTCGCACCGGCGACCTCGCGAACCCGGTGATGCTCAAAGGCCTGGAGCACGCGACCGCGGCCGGCCAAAACGGAAATACCCACGCCCTGTCCGGCGAAGCACTGCTCGAGCAGGGTCTCGCCGGGTTCGGATGCGCGCAGCAGCTGTTCGAGCTGCACTCGCTCGCCGACGACCTGCACCTTGCCGCGGGCGGCGAGGCTCGTGAGCGAATAGGAGCGCCGCGGCTTGACGACGACCGGCGCGCCGAACTCGGTCAGCACGCCCTCGGCGGTGTCGTCCGGCCGAACGAGGCGCCCGGCGGCAACCCGCACGCCGGCGCGCCGTGCCAATTCGCGGGTCGCGTGCTTGTCGAAGAGCGCGGCAATCGCCCGATCGTCCGGAACCGCGAGCCGTGCGAGGCACGACAGCGCGGCGCGATGGCGTTGCAGCGGGAGGAGCATGGTCTCGTTGCACGGGATGACGAGGTCGTAGCGCTCCGCACGCAACAGCCCGGCGACAGCACTGAGCCACTCGCCGTCGTCTCCCATCCATGGCGGCAGGTCGTGGATTGCGGCAATGTAACGCGAGCGCAGGGCAGGCGAGCGGAAATTGACGGGTGCGGCGTGCACGGTGATGCCGCGGCGCCCCAAGGATCGCACCGTCGCAAGAAAACTGCGGGTGTCGTCGCCGAGAACGAGAACCTTGCCGCCGGTCACGCGCGCGCTCTCGTTGCTTCAATCCCCGACACGATCGCGGCAGCCTGGTGCGGCAACAAGCGGTCCCCGGTCATCGGGCGCGCCAAGAACGCAAAGCTCCCGCTCTCGCAGCAACGCGGCGCGAAGCTCGCCCGGGGTCATCGGGACGCCGCCGAGCTCGCCGATAAAGAACTCGAGATAGCTCTCTATCGTGTGTAGAAACCGTGACAGTTCGGACGGCGAGCGAACATATTCGGTGCTGCCCGGCAGCAGCGACGAGCTGTGGTAGCTGAACACGAATGCGCGATTGCCGCGGGACAGCAGCGTCTGGGTCAGGCGCCGCAGCTCGCCCTGGGCGACGCCCTCCGGGCTCAACGGGGTCCACTCCAGCAGGCCCAGCCGAGCGAACAGGCCGCGTATGTGCATCCGGTCGAGGCGCGGCCGCGACAATCGGTCGTAAAGCTGGATGGCGGCGGCCTTTGGCAGGGCAGCGCCGGCAAGCAGGCCGACATAGCTCGGCGTCGCCGGTATTTCGAGCAATGGCCAGCCGCGACCGAACCAATAGGGGCGATCCAACCCCCAGCGGAAATCCGGGCCGTGCAGGCGACGCATGTCGATCCCGGGCTGCACGCTCATGTCGATCCGATAATCCAGGGATTGCAATATCTCTGCGATTTCCTCGCCGACGCCGTAGCGGCCGGCGCGATACGAAACCGGGCGGGTTCCGAAATTCGCGGTGATGGCCTCGGTCAGCCGCGCGAGCTTTTCCTGTTGCAGCCGGGCGGGAAGGTTGTGGCTGAACGACGTCCGGTCGCCCAGCGCCTCGGCAAGCGGCGGGGTGATCCACGGATGCAGGTGTGCGCCGATTTCGCACCGCGCGGATTGGACAATCTCGCGCAGCGGCCCATAGCCTTCCGGCTGGGTCGCCACCGCGTAGTCCACGAGATAGACGGGCCGCACCCCGAAGCGATCGAAGATGTCCTGCGCCAGCGTCTGCTGGCGCACGTTCCCGACAGCGGTATGGGTACGCAGGAACGGGCCGTTCCAGTCAAATTCGGCTTCGGTGTCGACTGCGACAATCAGTATCGGCGGCCCGGCGGAAAGCGCGGCCACTTGGCGCTCGGCCGGGGTGAGCAGCGCCGATTCATCGCGGGCCGGCAATCTCGGCGGGGACATCTCGACCTTCTCAAGCAACGGCGGCGCCGGCCGCTCGCAGGAAAGCGGAATACCACCCGACATGGTGTCCCTTCATGCCCCGACAAGTTGGGCTCGGCACACTCGGTCGAGGCCAATCTTGACCGAGCGCGATATTTGATGCAGATTTCAAGTTCATCCTCATCGCGTCAATATATTATTAATGTCAAACGTCATCGTCATCGAACCCGGCCGCCAGGAGCTGAATTACTGGCGCGATCTGTGGCGCTACCGTGAGCTGTTCTACGTGCTCGCGTGGCGCGATGTCGCAGTACGCTACAAGCAGACGGTAATCGGTGCGGCTTGGGCGGTGATCCGCCCGTTTCTGACGATGGTGGTTTTCACCGTCGTCTTCGGGCGCATCGCCAAGCTGCCTTCCGACGGCAGCGCTCCCTATCCGCTGATGGTGTTCGCCGGCATGCTGCCCTGGACGTTCTTCTCGACCGGCCTCAGCGAGGCCTCCGCGAGCCTTATCGGTAACGCCAATTTAATCAGCAAGGTCTACTTTCCACGGCTGATCGTGCCGACGGCGACGGTGGTGGTGGCCTTTGTGGATTTTCTCGTGTCCTTTGGGATCCTCGTCGGAATGATGGTCTGGTACCGGTTCTTGCCGGGCTGGCAGGTTGTGTTCCTCCCCGCCTTTGTCGTCTTCGCCTTCATCGCCAGCATCGGCCCCGGCCTCTGGGTCACCGCGCTCAACGTCAAATACCGCGATTTTCGCTATGTCATTCCATTCATCGTGCAGTTCGGGCTTTATGTCTCGCCGGTCGGGTTCAGTTCGCATGTCGTGCCGGCGCAGTGGCGGCTGCTCTATTCCCTCAACCCGCTGGTCGGGGTCATCGACGGCTTTCGCTGGTGCGTGCTTGGCGGGCAGAGCAAACTTTACCTCCCGGGCCTCGCGGTCAGCGCCGCGGTCGCGGTGTTTTTCTTGTGGTTCGGCATCCGCCGCTTCCGCAAGACCGAAGCGAGCTTTGCGGATCTGATCTGAGGGCGAGCGCGCGAACCCGATGCCGCCACCGGTCATCTCCGTCGAGAGGCTGTCGAAGCGCTACCTGGTCGGCCACCGTGCCGAGCGGGGCGGGTCGTCGACCTATACGGCGTTGCGCGACGTGATGGGCCGCGAGCTGCGCAATGCGGTGCGCAAGGCAGCCGATGTCGTGCGCGGCCGCCAGGTCGTCCAGGGCGACGCGGTCGAAGAATTTTGGGCGTTGAACGATGTCAGCTTCGAGGTGCAGGAGGGCGAGGTCCTCGGCATCATCGGCCGCAACGGCGCCGGCAAATCGACCTTGCTCAAAATCCTCTCCCGCATCACCGAGCCGACCGCCGGCCGGGTCACGCTCAGGGGCCGGGTCGCGAGCCTGCTCGAGGTCGGCACCGGTTTTCACCCCGAACTGACCGGGCGGGAGAACATCTATCTGAATGGTGCGATCCTCGGCATGAGCCGCGCCGAGATCCGCAAGAAATTCGACGAGATCGTCGCCTTCGCCGAGGTCGAGAAATTCCTCGACACCCCGGTCAAGCGCTATTCCTCGGGCATGTATGTGCGTCTCGCCTTCGCCGTCGCCGCCCATCTCGAGCCTGAGATCCTGGTCGTCGACGAGGTGCTCGCCGTCGGCGACGCCGAGTTCCAGAAAAAATGCCTCGGCAAGATGGACGAGGTCTCGCGCCGCGACGGCCGCACCGTGCTGGTCGTCAGTCACAATATGGGCCTGGTCACGAGCCTCTGCCGCGGGGCGCTGTGGCTCGACCGCGGGGTGATGCGCGAACAAGGCACAGCCGAGCACGTGGTCGGCCGCTATCTGGCGCGATCGGCGCAAGGGCAAGAGCATCTGATCCGGCTCGACGATCGCGAGCGGCCCTCCTTTGTCCGCGACGATCGCTTGCGCTGCGTCGCCCTCGAATGGGTGTCTTCGCTGCCGCTGCGGCATGGCGAGCCGGTCAAGGCGCGCCTGCATTTCAAGGTTCGCGCCCCGGTTTCGGATGTGTCGGCGATGATCGGGTTCAATAGCATCGAAGGGCCGCGCGTCCTGACCTACCACATGGACGGGGGCAAGGCGAGCCGTCACGACTTTGGCTGTCCAGGCGAATATTCGGTCGATTTGGACATCGATGCGATGATCCTCGGACCACACCATTACAGTTTGGATGTCGGTTTCCGGTCGGGGAATATTCACCTTCTCGATTTCATCCGCGATTGGACCCAGTTGGAAGTGGTTGCCGGGCCGGAGACACCGGCCGAGATCGCGCACGCGGCGCCGCATGCGTCAACGGGCGTTCGCCTCGTGGGGAGCTGGTCGTGGGAAGAACCGTCGGGCGAGCTCGAGGTCGTGGCGTCCGGGCCGCAAAACCTCCGCGAGGCCGGGGCGCGGAGACGAGCTTGATGGCAGGAGCTTCTGTAACCCCACCGAAAAGCCAAAACCAGTGAGCCCGCAATCGCTGGGTCCGTAGCTCAGTAGTTGCGTTTCCACGACGACCTCGGTGGCGATCAATCCATGATTAAGCTCGCCCTCGTCCTCAGTCTGGCGCGCGCCCTCCTAGTCCCTCTTGCGCTCTTCAATCTCGTGTCGCGCGGAGAAGCTCTCACTCCCTCCGTTGGCGGCAGCTCAGGCGGCGCCTCATATACCGGCCCGTGCGACGTGATCGCCGGCGGCTGCGGGGAGGCGTACAGCGTCGATCGGGCCGCGACCTCGGCCTATTCCGGCGCGCTGTTCCAGCTTTCGAACGGCTCATCGACGCTCGATATCGGGCAGACCACCGCCCATCAGGTCGACCTCTCGACTTGGGCGGCGTTCTGCGGATCGAGCTTGAACGCCCCGGACGCGAACGGCGTCGAAGCCTCGCCGACCTGCTTCTACAGCAAGATTTACGGGCAGATTAACGGCAACGCGCTGGTCCCGTCAGTGTTCAACGCCGGCGGCAACTGCACCGCCGGCGGCAACACCTGCGCCGCACCCTTTGCTTTCGAGATCGCGACTGGCCTGCCGATCATCGAGACCTACCAGCCGGAAAAATATACGCTCGCCGCCGATGGCAACGCGACCGGGCTCACCGTTGGAACCCGGCCGATCAGCGTCCTCTACAACGGCAAGGCGCTCGACAGCGGCTATTGCTGCGGCCCCTTTGGGATCGGGCACGCCTACAACGTCAGCGACACTTACGGCACGACTTTCTACATCAGCGCGGCGCAGGGGCAATATGGCTCCTATGCCAATAATCGATGCGCGACCGGGGCGGCCTATTGCTCGGGGGGCGACGAGGAGAGCATCAACGACTTCGCCGATTATGCTTTTTCGAACATCGGCAGCATTTTTGGCATGGTGAATTGGGGCGGCTCCGGCTCGAACGTCGTCAAGAGCTACATCAACGGCGGATTGTTGCTGGCCGCGTCGCCGCCGGCGGTCTCGCTGTGCGCCGGCTGCGCCGGCATGAATCTTACGGGAGCCGGATCGATCCACCTCGGCGCCGGCGGCGACCTCAGCGAGCCCGCGCCCGCTCTCGTCCGCGAGATGGCGCTTACCAACACGGCGGTCTCGGCGGCCGATTACACTGCGGCCTACGCCAACATCAAGGCGTTCTACCCAGCGCTGACCTTCACCAGGTATACCGCGCCGAGCACCGCGGTAACCGTGGTTCAATCGCACGCATCGCTGACCGCCCGGCCGGCGACATCGGCGACGACAACCTTTCGAAGCGCAACAGGCACGACCAAACACGGCGTCGTTGTCGGGCTCGCCTGGTGCGCCAGCGGCGGCTGCACGACCGCGACCTCGGATGTGTTCTCAGGCGGCTCGGTCACGGTCGGGTCGAACGCTTGCATCGAAGTCCCGAACTCGTTTTTCTCCGGGAGCGGTCAGGGCGGCGTCCATTACCAGACCGAGGTCTGGAATTGCCCCAACCTCTCGGCCGCCGCATCGGTCGTGACCGCGACGACGGCCGGGACCTCGGTGTCGGCGATCGGCGTCTTGGCGGACGAAATCGACTGCCCGACCTCGGGCTGCACCACCGACGCGACCGCGACCGGCGGCGGCGCCGCCGCCTATGGCTGGCTGTGCGACGCAACGACCCACGGCAACACGGCCAACGCCGGCGAATTTCTTTACTCGGTCGCGGTCAGCGGCGCGCACCTCTACGCCCACGCCCAAGGGGCGTCGCTCAACGCGCCTGCGGCGGGGCTCAAGGACGAGTGGGTGGCGACCGGCGCGGCTGGGCACCCGCAGACGGCACAATGGCTGCAGTCGAGCCTTAGCACGGGGCTCGCCTGCTCATCAGCGGCGATCGACCCATGAGCGGCGCGTTGACGGGCGGCAGGGTGAGTCCGACAGCGCGGCAGGTCGGATCGATTATCGGCCGGGGCGCAACCTGATCGCGCCGGCGCGAACGCACCCTAGCCGCGCTGTCGGGTGATGTAGTAAGGTTACCCAACGAACCTCTTTGATCGGGATTGATGCCGGCGCCCAGTGGCGGCGCCGGCTTTTCGAAAAGGCCGCGCGCTACGTTAATCTGCCGAACGGGTATGGATGTCCGGGTCAATCCCAATTTTCCGCCGGCGATGGCGGGAGTGGGTAAGCGCCTCAATTGAGTTATGGTAAAATCGAGCAACTGACCATGGCATATAGTCAAGCCTTGCATGCCCTTCTCGAAATGAGCCGATCCCTTAAAAACCGTCGGGGCCTCTGGAATAGATTGCTCTACCAATTTGCAGATGCTCCAAGACCTGATCCAGCCGGGATTCGATTGCAGGTCCGGCCGGATGCCACTGCCACGAGATCGGTGCCGCTCGCAGATCAGCCGGAGGTGAAGGTCATGATCCGCGATCGGCTATATGAGCGCTCCCCCTATGATGATTTCGACCCGCGGAAGTACCCGGTCGACTTTCAAGGTTGGGGATCGGACGCCCCGCTGCTTGGGGAGTCAATCCAACTAGTCCGCCCTCAGAGGATTTGCGAGGTCGGATCATGGAAGGGCAGGTCAGCAATCAATATGGCGAATGCCGCCAAGGCATTAGGTCTACATACCGAGATCGTCTGCGTCGACACTTGGCTAGGATCCCCGGAACATTGGCTTAGGCAGGAGCCGGAATGGTATTCATCTCTGGCGATCCGGCACGGGATGCCTCAGTTATATTATACTTTTCTCGCTAATGTCGTAAGGGCGGGAGTATCCGATGTGATCACGCCGTTTCCAAATACCTCAGAAGGCGCGGCGGCGGTTTTTTCCGCATTGGGCATCCGATTCGAGCTCGCCTATGTCGATGCGGCCCATGAATATGAGCCCGCCAAGCGCGATATTGCCCTGTACTACGATCTTCTGGCTGAAGAGGGGCTGCTGATCGGTGATGACTATCTCCACTGGCCCGGAGTCACGCAGGCGGCAGATGACTTCGCGCAGGAGCGTCGGCTCCCTTTAATTGGAGCACGAGGGAAATTCGTAATTCCGAAGGGCAGGAGGTATGCAGATATCAAACTTGCTGCGGGGTCAGCATAGATCAACGGGCCGCAGGAGCCGACTGTGGCGCAGTCAGACCGCGGTAGGTTTGAGCGCACGCCGTTGAGGGAGAGCAAAGCCCTGATAACGGTCGCGATCTGCACGCTAAATCGCGCGGTATCGGTACGCCGGACGATCGAGTCGCTCGCGGCGATGGAGGTGCCCGACAACCTCCCCTGGGAGGTCTTGGTCGTCAACAACAATTGCACCGATCACACCGACGCGGTCATCGCGTCGTTTGCTGGCCGGCTGCCGATCCGGCGCGAATTCGAGCCGCGGCGCGGCCTCTCCAATGCCCGCAATCGCGCGGTCGATGCGGCAGACGGGGATTACATTGTCTGGACCGACGACGATGTTGTCGTCGGCATCGGATGGCTGCTCGCCTACGCCGAGGCATTCAGCCGCTGGCCGCAGGCGGCGGTGTTCGGCGGTCCCATCACACCAAGATACGCGCCTCCGGTTCCGAAATGGTTCTCCGAAAGCGAGGCGTTGCTGCGAAATTCGGTTTTCGGAGGGCGCGATTTCGGCGACGAAGCGGTGCCGCTGTTGGCCGGCGGCCGTCTGCCTTTCGGGCCGAATTTTGCGGTCCGCGCTGCGGAACAGCGCCGCTTCCGGTACAATCCGCGGCTTGGTCACGCCCCAGGTCAGCGGCGAAGGGGTGAGGAACTCGATGTCCTCGACCGGATATTACAGTCCGGTGCGTGCGGATACTGGGTTCCGACCGCGCGGGTGGAGCATTGCAGCGATGCAAGCCAGCAAACTCTCCGCTACATCGCGCGCTACTTCGCGACCGTTGGTGAAACCAGCGCGTTTCTCGAGGCCGGTCGAGAAGCTCGGCTGTGGTTCGGTGTGCCGCGCTGGATGTGGCGTCAACTCGTCGAAGAATGGGTCCGCTATCAAATCCTCCGACTCATTTCGCCCCCGCCTGTCTGGGTTCGGCATTTGCGTGATTATGCCTACGCTTGGGGTGCGATCCGCTACTATAGGGGAAGTGCACGGCAGCAAGAGCGTGCGATGGGAGGCTGAGAGCGCGAATTGCACCGGAGACGCCAACTCGGCTATCGACGCCTTCGCCGAACCGCTAATCTTCTTGCCCTACTACGCAAAGTCCGTAATAATAGAATGTAGAAGCGGGAGCTTTTGCGACCTCGTCGTCAGACGATATTATCTCATCGATAAATATTAATTTATGCTGATCACTGTGGCCATTTGCACACTCAACCGCGCCGAGTCGCTGCGCCGGACGCTCGACTCGTTGGCGGCGATGCGGTTGCCCGACCATCTCGATTGGGAGGTGCTGGTCGTCGACAACGGCTGCGCCGACCACACCGACGCGGTAATCGAGGCCTTCGCCGGCCGGCTGCCAATCCGCCGCGAATTCGAGCCGCGGCGCGGACATACCCCGGCGCGCAACCACGCAGTCGATGCCGCCAAAGGCGAGTACATCGTGTGGACCGACGACGATGTGGTTGTCGATCCCGGCTGGCTCGCCGCTTATGCCGAGGCGTTCTGTCACAGGCCCGAGGCGGCTCTCTTCGGCGGCCCGGTTATTCCGAGATACGCGTCGCCGGCACCGGCATGGCTGACTGAAAGCCTGACAGTTGTTGGCCCGATGGTAGCCTTTCGCGATTTTGGCGCCGAGCCGATACCGCTGTCCATCGCCGGGCACCGTATTCCCTACGGTCCCAGTTTCGCCTTGCGCGCGGCGGAGCACAGGAAGTTCCGATACGATCCGGCTTTCGGGGTCGGCCCGGGCCAACAACGGGTCGGCGAAGAAACCGACGTCATCGCCCGAGTATTACAGTCCGGCGCGACCGGCTATTGGGTGCCGGCAGCGCGTGTGGAACATTGCATCGGCGCTGAGCGGCAGACACTCGATTATGTCGTAAGGTTCTTTGCCAATCTTGGCGAAACCGCGGCTTTCCGCGGCGCAAAGGAGATTGCGGGGGTCAGGTTCTGGTTCGGGGTCCCACGCTGGGCGTGTCGGCAGTTGATCGAAGGATGGCTGGGCTACCACCTTCATCGCCTGATTTCTCCCGCGCCGGTGTGGATGGCCCATCTAAAGGCTTATGCCATGGCGACGGGCGCTATCCGGTATTGGAGGAGCGAGCGACGATAGCGCTACCGGCGCAGCGCGAAATCGTGAGCGCTGGCGAGTTCTAAGAAAAACCCTAGCGGCCGGCTGCTGTCCGTCCCGGGTTGAAAATCGCCGGGGCGAGCGACTTGAGCGCGGTTTTGATCCTTCCAGGCAGGAGCGCTGAGAGGCGCTTGCGCAGAATGTTCGGCACCGTCCGGTCCTCCGGAACAAAATCGCGCCATTCGGTCATCCGCAGATATTTCTCGTACTCGGCTTTGCGCGGATGCTCGCAGAAATAGCTCCACGGCTTCGAATTGCCGTTGAAATGGATGATGCGCGCGTCGCGACGCACCGCCTCTATTTCCGCCAGCGCCAGCGGGATTGACGGCGGCTCGCGAAAAAACGACAAGAGGCCGTTCCACTTGTAGTCGAGGCGTTTTCTGCGGCCGTGAAAGCACGCGTTCAACGCCTCCTGGTCGACATCGCGCGTCATCAGCTCGGGATAAGCCTCGATATAGCCCAGAACCGTATCCAAGGCCCGGGTTTCGCGCCATTGCTTGAGATCGACGAGCAGCACGCCCGAGTTGAAATACCCGTCCTCGGCCCGCATCCCGAGATGGGTGACGCCGCGATCCGAACCCGGAATGTCGACGGCACCGAGCAATGCCCCGTCGAGCTCGACATGCCACAGCGGGGCGAGACTGCCGACGACGACGATGTCTGCGTCGAGATACAGCACGCGCGCGATGTCCTCGTCGAAGAATTCCTCGACCCATAGCCGCGTCCAGTTGTCGAGCGTGTAATGCGCCCGGGGATTGAGCGGAAGCAGGCGGCCGGCCGGAGGGGTGAACTCGCGAAACGATAGCGACTTGTTCGCAAAGCGCGCCAGCGTGCGGGCGAGTTTCCCCTGGTCCAGCCGCTCGGTCGCTCGCCCGACGATGACAATATCGAAGAACAGATCCGGGTTATTTACCAGAAGCGAGGTCAGGCAGACCGCGACATGCTGCAGGTAGCGGGCATTGGCGCACAGCAGCAGATGCACATGGCTTCCCGCCGTTTCGTCCCCCGCCGGGCGAGGATCGGCGGCGGCCCCGGTCGCCGAACGCGGCCGCGGCGCAACTCGCTCGGCCGGGATAACGGGCGAGGTCGCGGAGTTGCTAGATTGCGGCATTCGGCGCCGTCTCCCGTCTCGAAAGAGAGAATTATAGCCTGAGCGGTGATTTTTGTACCTCAACGACTGCCCGAAAAAAGCAGACATTCGAGCAAAGGCTTATCGCGAGCGGGCAAAAGACCTCTGCGAGCGGGCCATTCCGTGTCGCGGGACACGACAATTCATTCGACGCGACGGTCTGCCCCGCCGCCAACCGCCGGTGGGTGGCAGCCGTCACAGCCGCGGTCTTGCAGCACCGGCCGCGGACGGACAGGATGCGGCGATGAACCGGCTGTTGCAGGATTTACGCATCGTCGAGATCTCGGCGTTTGTCGCGGGCCCGCTCGGCGGCATGACGCTGGCGCAAATGGGCGCCGACGTGATCCGCATCGACCCAATCGGCGGCGGCATCGACTTTGCCCGCTGGCCGGTGACCGGCGACGGCGCGAGCCTCTATTGGGCCGGGCTCAACAAAGCCAAGCGCTCGCTGGCCTTGGCGCTCGACAAGCCCGAAGGCCGCGAGATCGCGCGGGCATTGGTCACCGCTCCCGGCCCCGGAAGCGGCATTCTCCTGACCAACCTGCCGCCGCTGCGCGGTCTCGATTTCGCCAGCCTGAAGGCGGCGCGCGACGATTTGATCATGCTGCGCCTCGTCGGCAACCGCGACGGGTCGGCGGCAGTCGACTACACGGTCAACGCCGCGAGCGGCTTCCCGCTGGTGACGGGCCAACAGGCGACCGAAGCGGGCGGCATGCCGGTCAACCATGTGTTGCCGGCCTGGGACATCGCTGCCGGACTCTATCTCGCGACCGGGCTGTTGGCGGCGGAGCGCCACCGCACCCGCACCGGCGAGGGTCAGGAAGTCGTCGCGGCACTGGCCGACATCATGCTCGCGACGGTCGGCAATCTCGGCTACATCGGCGACGTCGAGGTCAACGGCCATGCGCGGCCGGCGATCGGCAACGATCTCTACGGCAGCTTTGGCCGCGACTTTGCGACGTCGGACGGGCGCCGGGCGATGATCATCGCATTGACCTCGCGGCAATGGCGGGCGTTGGGCCAGGCGACCGGGCTCGCCGAGCGGCTCGCGATGATCGGGCCGATGATAGGGGTCGATCTCGACACCGAGGCCGGGCGCTACGAGGCGCGCGACATGATCGCCGCGCTGGTCGCCCGGTGGTGCGCCGCGCGTAGTCTCGACGACATCCGGCAGGCCTTTGCCGGCACCGGCGTCTTGTGGGGCGAGTTTCAGGATTTTCGCCAACTGGTGCGGGGCGACCCGCGCTGCTCGGCGGCGAACCCGCTCTTCGCGACCGTCGAGCAGCCGGGGATCGGGCGGTATCTGATGCCGGGGCTGCCGCTCGATTTTGGCGCGGCGCCCCGCCTGCCGCCGCGCCCCGCACCGGTTCTCGGCGAGCACAGCGATGCCGTGCTGGCGCAAGTGCTGGGCCTCTCCACGGCCGAGATCGGCCGGCTGCACGACAACCGCATCGTCGCCGGCCCGGGCGGGCGTTGAGAATTCGCGCGGGCGTCAGCCCTCGCTTTGGCTCTGCCGCAACTCGACCAGCAATTGCCGCACCCGGCGGGCGGTGCGCAATTTCTTCGCTATGTCGGGTGCCAGGCGCAGATCGCCCTGCGCGTCAAGCCAGCCGGCCTCGATGTCGGGCGGCAGTTCGCGCATCGCCTCGGCAAAGGCGAGAAAAATCTCCTCGACCTGACGTGCTTCGAGACGCCGTTCCCTGGCCACGCCCGGCACCTCCTCTCGCTTCGAGCGCAACACAGTAGACCGCGCCGTCGTCAAGGTCGAGCGCGGCGCGACCGATGCGCGATCGACCGGGCGATCGCGGCTTCCCGCCTGTCGCCGGGGCGGTTAAGATGCCGCCGGCTTCACCCTTACCAACACGAGGAGGACCATGATGGCCATCAGCATGTATCACGCATCGGTGCCGGTGTTTCTGCAATTGCTCGGCGGTCTGAAGGGGACGCTCGACAAGGCGCAAAAGTACGCAGCCGAAAAGAAATGGGATGAGGCCACGGTTTTGAACCTGCGGCTCTATCCCGACATGTTCACCCTCGCCCGCCAGGTGCGGCAGGCGAGCGAGCATGCCTTTGGCGCCGGTCGAGCTGCCGGTGTTGCAGTGCCCGAACTGCCGCCGATCGACAACTCCTGGGCCGAGATGCAGTCGCGGCTCGACAAGACCATCGATTTCCTGAAGGGCCTGCGCCCCGACCAGCTCGACGGCAAGGAAGATACGCAAGTGACGCTTGTCCAGGGCGGACAACCGCGCCACTTCCGCGCCCAAGTCTATCTTTATCACTTGGCCATGCCGAACTTCTACTTCCACACGACGACGGCATACAACATCCTGCGCTCGCTCGGTATCGAGATCGGCAAGCGCGACTTCATGGGCCCAATGCCGACATAGTAGATTCGCTGTACGACCCATTAAGCGATTAGTGCTGTTTGGTCGTTACGCCTCGCCCCCGCGGAAGCGGGGGCCCAGGGTTTGGCCCCTGGGCTGACCACGGGCGAGCGCTCCAGCGCCTGCGGCACTGGGTTCGCGCTTCCGCGGGTCTACGATAACATCATCGTCACAGCGGGCGGACGAGGGTGTGGCGCTTGCGGCCGGCGCTGAGCTTTACCGCCCCGTGCGGACCGATATCGTCGAGCCCGACGATGCGGGTTTCGTCCTCGACGACGGCATCGTTGATGCGGGCGCCGCCGCCGCGGATCAGCCGGCGCGCCTCGCTGTTCGAGGCGGCGAGCCCGGCCCGGTTGAACAATTCGAACGCCGCGATCCCGCGCTCGAACAGGCCGCGCGGCAATTGCGTCTGCGGCAGGTCTTCGCCGCTGCCGCCTTCCTCAAAGACCGCTCGCGCCGTGTCCGCCGCCGCCGCCGCCGCCTCGCGCCCGTGACACAACGCCGTCGCCTCGGTCGCTAGCACCTTTTTCGCTTCGTTGATGTTGCCGCCATCGAGCGCCTCGATCCGGGCGATCTCGGCGAGCGGCAATTCGGTGAAGAGGCGCAGAAAGCGGCCGACATCGGCATCGTCGGTGTTGCGCCAAAATTGCCAGTATTCGTAGGGCGACAGCCGCTCGGCATTGAGCCACACCGCCCCTTGCGCGGTCTTGCCCATCTTGCCGCCCGACGCCGTCGTCAGCAGCGGCGTCGTCAGCCCGTAAAGGCTGCGTCCGTCCATCCGCCGCCCCAATTCGACGCCGCCGACGATGTTGCCCCATTGGTCGGAGCCGCCGATCTGCACTTCGCAGCCAAAGCGCCGCGCGAGCTCGACAAAATCGTAGGCCTGCAGGATCGGGTAGTTGAATTCGAGAAAGGAGAGCGGCTGCTCGCGGTCGAGCCGCAGCCGGACGCTGTCCTGGGTCAGCATGCGGTTGACCGAAAAATGCCGCCCGACATCGCGCAGCAACGGGATGTAGCGCAATTCGTCGAGCCAGTCGGCATTGTTGACCATCACCGCATCGCTCGGGCCGTCGCCGAAATCGATGAACTTGGTGAAGACCTTACGGATGCCGGCCATGTTGCGCGCGATCTCGGCATCGTCCAGCAACGGCCGAGCTGCGTCGCGAAACGAGGGATCGCCGATCCGGGTCGTGCCGCCGCCCATCAGCACAATCGGCTTGTGCCCGCAGCGCTGCCACAGCCGCAACAGCATGATCGACACGAGGCTGCCGACATGCAGACTGTCGGCGGTGCAGTCGTAGCCGACATAGGCGGTGACGCGCGTCTCGTCGAGCCGCGCGTCGAGCGCGTCGAGATCGGTGCATTGATGGACAAAGCCGCGTTCGACAGCGGCGGCGAGAAACCGGGAATGAGGGCTCGGCATGGCGCCGTCATCTAACACAGCCGCGGAGGGGCCACCACCCTCCCGCCCCTATCCTGACCCTCCCCTGCATGCGGGGGAGCCAAGGGAGGGGGTGCGGCGGGCGATCGGGCTGATGAGCGGCACCTCGCTCGACGGCATCGACGTCGCGATGCTCGAAACCGACGGCGTCGCCCGCGTTGTCCCAGGACCGTCGATGACGATCCCCTACGCGCTCAATTTCCGCGAGAGGCTGCGCGGGGTGCTGGGCGGGGTCGGGCCGGTGGCTGCGGTCGAAACCGAATTGACGCGGCTGCACGGCGATGCGGTCGAACAATTTCTCGATCGCTACAAGCGGCTCGCGCCGGACATCATCGGCATGCACGGCCACACGATCCTGCATCGCCCGACGGAGCATCGCACCTGGCAGTTGGGCGAGGGCGACGCCCTGGCCCGCCGCCTCGGGATCGACGTGGTCGCCGATTTTCGCTCGGCCGACGTCGCCGGCGGCGGCGAAGGCGCGCCATTCGCGCCATTGTTCCACGCCGCCCTCGCCTCGGCCTTGCCCAAGCCGATCGCCGTCCTCAACCTCGGCGGGGTCGGCAATGTGACGTGGATCGGAAGTGATAAAATCGGCGAAACGGCGGATATCCTCGCCTTCGACACCGGGCCCGCTAACGCGATGATCGACGACTGGGTGCGCTGCCATACCGGCGCCGCGGCTGATTTCGACGGCGCGTTCGCCCGTGCCGGCGCCGTTTCGCAAATGCATGTCGCCCGTTTCCTGGAGCACCCCTATTTCGCGCTATGGCCGCCGAAATCGCTCGACCGCGACGATTTTCGCGACGCCGTGCCCGAGGGCCTGTCGTTGCCGGACGGCGCCGCCACCCTGACCGAAATGACCGCCGCCGCGGTTGCCGCCGGGTGCCGGTATTTTCCGGCACCCGTGCGCGAGTGGCTGGTCTGCGGCGGCGGCCGGCATAACCCGGCGCTGATGGCGGCGCTTATCAGGCGTCTTGGCGCGCCTGTGCGCCCGGTCGAAGCCGTCGGCTGGGACGGCGACGCGCTCGAAGCCCAGGCCTTCGCCTATCTTGCGGTCCGCTCGGCCGCCGGGCTGCCGCTCAGCCTGCCCTCGACCACCGGCGTGCCGCGGCCGATGCCGGGCGGCCGGCTGTTCCGCTCCCGCTGAGGTACTGCGAGGCGGGGAACGGCGGCTCTTGAAATCGGAGACAGGTTCATGGTTGTTGCGCCAGTTACGTGAATACGCCACGGCGGTTTGTCCAAAATAGTGCTGTTCATGACGGCCGCAACCGCACCCGTCCGCCACGCCGCGCGCCATCTGACGATGCGCTGCGGCGCGCCGCGACCAGCACCGCGTGACATCATTGTGCAACATTGTGTCAAAAATTCCGACACATGAAATGTCTCCGACACAGCCTCGCCCCGAACGTCGCCCATCGAACGGGTCCAGCGGTGAGCACACTCCAACCGCATCCGTGGCCGGAAGCGGATCGTGGGACGGGTTCTTTTTCAGCCCATCGAGATCGGGTCACCCTTCGGAGTCAGCAATAGGCGAAAGATGTGTAAAGAAATCCGACTAACTGTCAAATTCCCGTCAAACCGGTTTCGCATCTCCCAAACCGGATTTTTAAGCAATGCAGCGTTGCGGTTTCACCGCGGTTGCGAGATTGCGAGATCATTCTAACTGTCCAGAAGAAATGCAAAATTTTGAAGCGATGTGAATAACCCGATCCTGATGCGAGCTTTTGGGCGATCGAGGGCTGGCCGGTTCGGCCGCCAAAGGCCCGGCTTTTCGGGGGGCATCTCCACTCAACAGGGTGGTAAAAGATGTCGATAAAATTTACAATTTCTGCCGGTATGCGTCGCCAATTGAGAGAGGCCATTGAAATTCCGAAGATGGCGCGAAAATTGCTTGCTGTTATCGAGGCTCACGAGAGATCCTAACCGCCCTGCGGGCATGCCGACTATCTGCAATGATTAGCACGTATCGGGGGACAAAAATGAGGGCAAAGCACCTGATTGCCGTTGCCGCGTTGGTCGGGGGGGTGTTGGCTAATTTGGGGCACGCTTACGCCGGCCCGACGACCGGCAAATATATGTTTAACAAGCCGCCGGGCAATCAGGGGCCATCTAAAACCTACGACAGCACTCCCCCCGGGGCCGGCATGGTGACAGCGACTGGAGAGAACGGCGGTGACCCGGATCTCTACGCCACGGACGAAGGATTTGCCGACGAGGGCCTCGGCATTGCCGGCACCGCAGGCAATGAGATCGTTCCAGGTTTTTTCGTCCAGCTCGATCTGATAAATTTGATGATCCCGCCGCTGACGAGTGCACGGCTTGGTTTTCGTGCGAGCGGTCTGACGACATCCCCTGCCGGCGAATGGGAAGTGTTCGGCACAAACACGGCCGGTGTGATCGACGATTCGGCGGTACTCCTCGACAGCGGGAACGGCGACGAGCTGATCCCGGATCTTGGCACCGATATTGTTGGTGTATACCGGTATCTCGATGTAACAGCCGCTCAAGGAGGCTTCCTCCTCGCGGAAATCGATGCTACCTTTATACCGGCGCCGGAGCCAGCCTCACTGGCGTTGCTCGGCACCGCGCTTTTTGGCACCGCGCTTCTTCGTTTCGGGATGGTGCGGCGCCGGCGCCGCTGACGCCATCGTTTCGCCCGACGACAAGAGGGACGCCTTCCGGCGTCGCCTTCTATCTTGGACTGAGAAGATCGAGTCTCGTGGCGATCGGGAAAAGACGGCCGCTTCGCCGATCGGCAATCCGGACAATCAATATTTGATGCTCGATACTACTTGGATCGGGCCGATCAACCGGGCGCCCGGAAAGCGCGGCCAAGGATCACGCTGTCGACGCCCGCGACGCTCAGCGGGACCTTCCACTTCACGCCCGCCTCCACCTCCTGGCTGAATGCGGTCGAGAACTTCTTTTCCAAGATCACCCGCCAGCGCATCCGCCGCGGCGTCTTCCGCTCGATACAGCGCCCGATGACGGTTCCGTCGAGCCCGCTGAGCGCGGCGAACAGAGTCGTCGTGCCCCCGGCTTTCGGCGAGTTGCTGCAGCGGGCAGCCGAGAACGGCTTCGACGTTTTCGTGACGGCCGACCAGAACCTTCAATTCCAGCAAAATCTGGCGCAATCTCAACTCGCGGTGATTGAGACTAGGCCCTCCGACAATAATAAGCCGCGAGGCTCTCCATGGTTAACCGGGGAGGAACGTCATGCGTCAAATGCCGCAAATCGACGAGGTGCTGAAGAAAGCCACCGATCGCGGCGATGTGCCGGGCGTCGTGGCGATGGCGGCGACGCGCGACGGGCCGCTCTATCAGGGCGCTTTCGGCACCCGGGCATTGCCCGACGGCGCCACGATGACGCCGGACACGGTGTTCTGGATCGCCTCGATGACCAAGGCGATCACCTCGACGGCGGCAATGCAACTCGTCGAGCAGGGAAAATTGGCGCTCGACGGGCCGATCGCCGAGGTGCTGCCCGAGCTTGCCGCACCGCGAGTGCTCGAAGGCTTTGACGCGGAGGGAGAGCCGCGGCTGCGGCCGGCACGGCGGCCGATCACGCTACGCCATTTGATCACCCACACCGCCGGCTTTGTCTACGACATCTGGAACCCGCAGATGGGCCGTTACATGGAACGGAACGGCGTACCGGGCATCATCACCTGCCAGAACGCGGCGCTGGCGCTGCCGCTGATTTTTGATCCCGGCGAGCGGTGGGATTACGGGATCAACATCGACTGGGTCGGCAAGGCGGTGGAGCGGGTCAGCGGCCAGCGGCTCGGCGATTATTTCGCGGAACATCTGTTCGCGCCGATCGGAATGCAGGACACCGCCTTCAGGCTCACGGAGCGCCATCGCGCCCGGCTCGCTGCCATGCATGCGCGCGGCGATGACGGCGCGCTCGCGCCGATCGCGTTTGAAATCCCGCAGGAACCCGAATTCGAGATGGGCGGCGGCGGCCTCTACGGCACCGCCCCCGATTATGTGGCCTTCACGCGGCTGTTCCTCAACGACGGGCGCGCCGCCAACGGCCGGCAGATTCTTGGGCCCGACACGGTTCGGCTGATGACCGAAAACGCGATCGGCGACCTCACGGTGCAGCTCTTGAAGACGGCGATGCCGGCCTCCTCGAACGACGCCGAGTTCTTTCCCGGCATGGTCAAGAAATGGAGCCTCGGCTTTATGATCTCGACCGAAGCGGTGCCGGGCCGGCGCCGCGCCCGCAGCCTCGCCTGGGCGGGGCTCGGCAACACCTATTTCTGGATCGACCCTGGCAAGGGTGTGGCCGGCGTGATCCTGATGCAATTGCTCCCGTTCGCCGATCCCAAGGCTTTGGCAATTTTTGACGGCTTCGAAAAGGCGGTTTACGCGGCGCTGGGCTGAATTTAGCGGCGCTGCTGTCACTTTTCCGGTTCGATCAGCCCGGCGACGAACCAGCGCTGCATCGCCAGCACGACCGCAACCGGCGGCAATATCGCCAATAATGCCGTCGCCATCACCAGGTGCCAGGCGGTCTGCGCGTCGCCGGTGCCGATCATCTGGCGAATGCCGACGACGATCGTCGTCATGTCGGGGCTGTCGGTGATTAGCAATGGCCAAAGATATTGGTTCCAGCCGTAAATGAAGAGAATGACGAACAATGCCGTGATGTTGGTGCGCGACAATGGGATCGCGATCCATACGAAAAAGCGCCACGGCCCGGCGCCGTCGAGCTTTGCCGCCTCGGCGAGTTCGTCGGGGATCGTCATAAAGAACTGACGGAACAGCAATGTCGCGGTCGCCGAGGCGATCAATGGAAGAGCGAGCCCGGCATGGGTGTCGATCAGCCGAAGATCGGCCGCGACCTTGTAGGTCGGGATGATCCGCACTTCGACCGGCAGCATCAGCGTGACAAAGATCGCCCAAAAACATAGCCGGCGCAGCGGAAAGCGGAAGAACACGACGGCGTAGGCCGAGGGCAGCGAAATCGCGATCTTGCCGAGCGCGATCAAGAGCGCCACGACTAAGCTGTTCGCCAGCATCGTTCCGACGCCTAGGCCGCTGGTCGCCATCGTGCCGGTGGCCAGAGCCTCCCGATAATTGGCAACGAGATGTGGGCCAGGGACCAAGGTCATCGGCGCGTCGAGGATGTCGCGCAGGGTCAGGCTCGAGGCGACGAACGCGACGTAAATCGGGAACAGCACCAGACCCAGGCCGGCCAGCAGCACGATATGCGGGATCCAGGCGCCGCGGCCGGAGCCCGCCATTTCAGCTTCTCATCCGTAATGCACGCGCCGCTCGACAAAGTGGAACTGGACCGCGGTCAGCGCGATGACGATCGCCATCAGGATCACCGATTGCGCCGCCGAACCGCCGAGGTCGAGGCCGACGACGCCATCGTACCAGACCCGGTAGACGAGGATCTGGGTCGCCTGGTCGGGCCCACCCTGGGTCACGTTTTGGATGATGCCAAAGGTGTCGAAAAAGGCATAGACGATGTTGACGACGAGCAGGAAAAAACTGGTCGGCGCCAGCAGGGGAAAGGTGATCCGCCAAAACCGGCGGCGCGAATTTGCGCCGTCGAGTGCTGCTGCTTCGAGCAAGGATTTCGGGATCGCCTGCAGCCCGGCGAGGAAGAACAAGAAATTGTAGCCGATCTGCTTCCACGCCGCGGCGAGGATCACCAGCAGCAGAGCCTGGCGGCCGTTCAGCAGGTAATTCCAATCGATACCGGCATGCCGCAAGACGGATCCGACGATGCCGAAGCTCGGGTTGAACAGAAAAAGCCACAATACGCCGGCGATCGCCGGTGCGATCGCATAGGGTAGCATCAGCACCGTTTTGTAAAAGGCGGCGCCGCGCACGACCCGGTCGGCCATCGCGGCGAACAACAGGCCCGGCGCCAGCGCCAGCACGGCGACGGCAAAGCCGAAGACAAAGCTGACCTCGACCGAAGCGAGATAAGACGGATCGGAAAAGATCGCCGCGAAATTGGCCCAGCCGACAAAGTGCGTCGTCAGCCCAAAGGCGTCCTCGCGCTCGACCGACTGCAACAACGCCTGTGCCGCCGGCCAAAAGAAAAACACGATCGTCACCGCCAGCTGCGGCATCAGCAGCAAGACCGGGAACACCCGGCCGGAAAAAACGACGCGACGTTCCATCAGTACTTAAGTAACGAAGACAGCCGTACGCATCCAACACATGGTACCGAGTGCCGCCCAGCGAGATTGCTTCGCTTTGCTCGCAATGACATAGTGATTAATTGTTATTGCGAGGAGCACAGCGACGAAGCAACCGATTCTATAACTCATGCGGGGATGACCTGCTTTGATTTACACCATTAAATTGGGCGCCGCTACTGCGTGTTCTCTTGGAACTGCGCCAACAGCGCGTTGCCGCGCTTGACGGCGTCGTCGAGCCCCGTCTGGGCATTCTCCTTGCCGGCGAAGACCGCTTCGAGATCCTCGGCGATGATGTCGCGGATCCGCACCAGATTGCCGAGGCGCAGCCCGCGTGAATTTTCGGTCGGCAGCTTCGCGGTCATTTGCAGGACCGGGATTTCGCGATCCGGATTTTTCGCATAGAAACCGGAAGCCTTGGTCGCTTCATAGGCGGCTTTGGTTATCGGCAGATAGCCGGTCACCTCGTGCAGCTTTTGCTGCAGATCGGTTTGCGACAGAAAGGTGAAGAACTTCGCCACACCCTTATATTCTTGCGGCGACTTGCCCGCCATGACCCACAGGCTGGCACCGCCGATGATCGAATTCTGCGGCGCCCCCGGGACATCCGGGTAATAGGGCAATTCGGTCATCCCGAACTCGAACTTGGCGCCGCTCTTGAAAGTGCCGTAGGCGCCCGACGAGGTCTGGATCATTCCGCATTCGCCGTTCAAAAACTTGCCTTCGGGCTCGCTGGTGCGCCCGCCATAATCAAAGCTCTTGTCCTTCTCGGCCATCGCGAGATTGGCGATATGCCTGACGACGGTCGGGTTGTTGAATTCGAGGCGGGCGTCGGGGCCGTCGAACCCGTCGGCCTTGCTGGCAAAGGCGAGATTGTGCCAGGCGCTGAACTGTTCGAGCTGCGTCCAGCTGATCCAACCGGCGGTAAAACCGCACGGCACTCCGGCGGCGCGAAGCTTTTCGGCGACGGCAAAGGTTTCGGGCCAGGTCTTGGGCGGCTTGTAGGGGTCGAGCCCGGCCTGTTTGAACAGCGTCTTGTTCCAGTAAACGATCGCGGTCGAACTGTTGAACGGCAATGACAGCATCTTGCCGTCCGCGGTGCTGTAATAGCCGGTCACCGCCGGCAGGTAAGCCTTCGGGTCGAAGGGCTCGCCGGCGTCCTTCATCAATTGGTAAACCGGCATGACCGCTCCTTTGGCGGCCATCATCGTCGCGGTGCCGACCTCGAAAATCTGGAGGATGTCCGGGGCCTTGCCGGCGCGGTAGGCGGCAATGCCGGCATTCATCGTTTCGGCATAGGTGCCCTTGAATACCGGCACCACTTTGTATTCGCTCTGCGAGGCGTTGAACTCGGCGGCGATCTGGTTGACCACGGCGGCATTGGCCGCGGTCATTGCGTGCCACCATTGCAGTTCTATGGGTTGCGCCGACGCGGCGCCGATCTCGGTAACGAACACCGCCGCCATCGCGGCTGCCAGCAGCACCCTTCTCATTTCGCCCCCTGCGGCCGGTTCTCGGCTCCGACGCGAGCTAGCGCGAACCCGCTTGCGGAATCAAGACGGAGACGAAAAGCTTTTGCGAGGACATCGTGGCGGGCCATGAGAATTCTCGGGGAGGCAAGGCAAATGGCGGGTTTTGAGCGGATCGACGCCAGGCGATCGCGACGACAGGGCGAATCGACGCTCGCCGAGATCGGCCGGCAATCGACAGCGCTCGATCTCGGCGCTCCGCTCGCGATCCGGGTCAGCCCGAGGGCGCGCCGCGTTGGGCTGCGCATCGATGCGGCCGAACGGCGGGTCGAGCTGGTCCTGCCCCATGGGGTGCCGGCTGAATTCGGCCTGCGATTTCTGCGCGAAAAACACGGATG
>Ga0210395_10000168_pt1 | contig 51845 bp, 47 predicted proteins | sample IncBWH4OmetaG_FD_150861 | JGI IMG/M metagenome (GOLD analysis project Ga0210395, IMG submission 150861) | Forest soil microbial communities from Barre Woods Harvard Forest LTER site, Petersham, Massachusetts, United States - Inc-BW-H-4-O ...
CCAAGCGAATGCCCCGTCACGCCGTCGCTCGCCTGCGAGGTGTGTGATGGCACTGAGAAACTCTTCACGGTCTTTTGGATGGATTCGATATTCAATTGTTACCAGAACAGGCCCTCGGTCTGACGTAGTGTCCTGGGAAACAACTGGCTCCGGCCAATGTCTAGATGGCGTGAGGTCAAGGGCGGTGCCGGTCTCAAGTTTCCAGCGCCACAACAAAGGAATCGCAACAAGAGCCCCAAGCGCGGCGGCAATATGAGCAGCAGGTAGACCAGACCATGTGGCGGCCTTTCCGACCCTATCGCTACAAACTTTCGCTCTCTTGAGAGGAGAGTGAAATGCAGTTCCGCGTAGCCGTTGATGAGTTCTTACGTTTTTGCGCCCTGGAGCGACAGCTTTCGGAGCATACCGTTCAGGCCTATACCGCCGACCTGAACGACTTTCAGAGGTGGGTTAAATTGGACCCGGCCGCGTCCGATGTCACAACGGAGATGCTTAAGTCTTATCTCCAAGACATGGTAGGCATTTGACATGGCCTAGCAGCCGTCGATGTGCAACGAATGATGTGATCTGTGAGGGTATCGGTAATTCGACATGAGCGTTCGAGATGAAGTGTTACTCACGGGTGCACGCGTCTATCGCCATGATGGCGATACCGATCTTCCTCCCGTTCAAGACGTCCTCATCGCGGATGGTGTCATCAAAGCCATCGGCGCAGATGCAGCACGCGAGGCGCCTCCGGAAAAATTCAATCTGTCGGGGCATGTCCTCCTCCCGGGCTTTGTCAACTCGCACTACCACTCGCACGACGTGTTGGCGAAAGGCTGCTTCGACTCGCTGCCGCTGGAACAATGGGGTCTCGTCGCCGGCCCGATCGCAAACAATCGCAGCCTTGAGGAGGTTCGCGTCCGCACGCTTGTTGGTGCGATCGAGGCCCTGCGCAACGGCGTGACGACGGTTCAGGATTTCAGCTCGTTCCTGCCGCTCAGCGATGAGATCGTCGACACTATCCTGAACGCCTATGACGAGGCCGGAATTCGCGTGGCCTATTCGATCACGGTGCGTGATCGGTCCCAGCTCGACAGCATTCTCGACGCGCGCGATGTCGTACCGAAGGAGCTGTGGCCGCTAGTTGGCGACACCGCCGGCGACGTCCCTTCGCAGCTCGAATTCATCGAGCGGCAGCTCGATCGCGTCGGCAATCACGGCGGCAGGATTATCTGGTGCTTAAGTCCGTCCGCGCCGCAACGCTGCTCGGCGCCGTTGCTGAAGGGCATTGTCGATCTGGCCAATCGGCGCAATCTGCCGATCTACACTCACGTCTATGAAACCCGCTCACAGCTCGTTTTCGCGCGTGAACAATACGCCGAATTCGGCGGCTCGTTGTTCCAATTTATGGAAGCCTGCGGCCTGCTCGGCCCGCGCGTGAGCATCGCGCATGGTGTTTGGCCGGCGCTCGACGAAATCGAATTCCTCGCCGGTACTGGGACGGGCGTCGTCCTCAACATGTTGAGCAATCTCAGGCTGCGCAGTGGTGTGGCCCCGATTTCGGCTTACCGCCGGCTCGGTGTGCCCTTGGCGCTCGGCAGCGACAATTGTAGCTGTTCTGACATCCATAGCCTCTTTCCGGTGATGAAGGCTTACTGCCTGCTCGGCGGCATCATTGAGCCGGAAGCGCCGCCGCCGACGGCCGTCGAGGCGATCCGATTGGCCACGCTCGGAGGAGCGGCGCGCGCCGGTGCGAGCAACAAGATCGGCGCCCTCGAGCCTGGCATGCGGGCCGATATCATCGCACTCGACCTCAACGATCCCGCGTTCAGACCGCTGCACAGTGTCGCCAAGCAGGTTGTCTATAGCGAAACCGGCCGCTCGGTCCGTCACGTCTGGGTCGACGGCCGCCACGTTGTCGCCAATGGCGCTGCAACCCAGGTCGACGAAAATAAACTGCTCAAGGAGATGGCCGCCGTGATGCCGGCTGTGACCAAGCAGCTAGATAAATTGCGCGGTGATGCGTTGACGCTCAAAGGCTACTTCGCTGAGCTCCAGGCGAAAACATGGGCGCGGCCGCTGCCCTATAATCGCTATCTTCAGCAGTCGTAGGCTGTATCGCGTTCTTTCAACCGCCAATCCCGAATTCGACGGTGCGTGTTGCCCAATGCGTCATCCGCTTTTCGAGGTAAGCAAAAATTGCATACATGGCGATGCCGAGCGTTGCCACGACGACGAGACCGGCAAAGACCAAGGGGATTTTGAAATTGGCAGATGCCTGTTCGACCAGAGTGCCAATGCCGCGATCTGAAGCAAGGGTCTCGGAAATGACCGAACCCACGAAAGCCAATGTGATCGCGATCTTCAGCGAAGCAAAGAAGTAAGGCAGCGACCGCGGCAGGCCGACCTTGCTGATAATGTCGAGCCGGGACGCGCCCAACGAGCGCAGCACATCCTGCAATTCCGGCTCCAGGGTCGCGATGCCTGTCGCGATGTTCACGGCGATCGGAAAGAAGCTGAGCATAAAAGCTGTCAACACTGCCGGCACCGAACCGATGCCGAACCAAACCACCATTAGCGGCACCAACGCGACCTTGGGGATGGAATTGAACCCGACGAGGACGGGATAAAGTCCTTGATAGACGAGTTGCGAAGACCCCACCACAATGCCGAGAATCAGGCCAACACCGACAGCAAGGCCGAAACCGAGCAGCGTGGTTAGCAGCGTGCGCTCGGCGTGAAACCATATAGTGTTGAAGTTTTGATAGAGGCTGACCGCGACAACAGTCGGCCGCGGCAGCACGAACGACGGAATCGCGAACAGAACACATGTCAGCTCCCACACGAGGAGCATCGCAAGAACCGTAAGATAGGGCATCGCCCTGCCGAGCCATTTGTTCGAGGTCATGGCGCCGCCGCCCGTTCCTTTCGGGTCTGTTCGCGTAAAGTGTGAACCAGATCCGTAAATTCCGCCAGGAATGCGGTTTCGGGATTTCGTGGCCGAGGCAAATCAATGTGATAGCTGGACACGATTCGTCCCGGTCGCGCCGACATTATATGCACCGTGTCAGCGAGATAAACAGCTTCACGGAGATCGTGTGTGACCAGAATGGTCGTGAACTTTTCCGCCATCCACATCGCCTGCAATACATCCCACAGATCCTCACGCGTGAAGGCGTCGAGCGCCGCGAACGGCTCGTCGAGCATCAACAAAGACGGCTTATGGATGAGCGCGCGGCAGAGCGATGCGCGCTGCTGCATACCGCCCGAGAGCTGCCAGGGAAATCGTTCTTCGAAACCATGTAGCCCAACACGTTCCAACAAGCGTCTCGCATTCGCCTCATGCTGTGGACGGTCAGCCCTAAAACGCGATCGATACGGACGGACGATCTGCAGCGGCAGCATCAGGTTTTCGAGAGTCGTACGCCATGGCAACAGCGTCGGGTTCTGAAACGCCATGCCGACGACTTTCAGCGGTCCCTTCACCGGCACGCCGCCGACCTCGATCGTCCCTCGCGTGGGTGGCACCAAGCCGGCCACAAGTTTCATCAACGACGACTTGCCGCAGCCGGAGGGCCCGACCACAGCGGTCAGCTCGCCGGCGGCGACGGACATGTTGAGATGTTCGACGGCAAGCGTGCCCTGCGCACCGCCAAAGTGGAGGCTCACGTCGGCGATTTCGACAAATCTTTCAGACGCCATACCAGAGCTCAGGCTGGGAGCATGCGCTCCGCTTGGGGCGGCAAAAAGCTCGTCGTATAGAGCTCATCGGGCTTGAGATCGGCGTTGAGACCGTTCGCCTCCAAATTGGATTTGATCGTCAAATCCATTCGCTCGGGAACGACGGAGCCGAATCCGTTCTTCTTCACCTCAGGCGTGAGGATGGCCTCGTCGAGTACGAGCTTCAGACGGTCTGCCTCGAGCGCGACGTCGAACATGGGATCGCGAGCGTGCATAGTCGCAAGCCCGGCCTGGGGATCTTTGATGAGCGCCTTTGTCCCCTCGATCGTCGCTTTGACGAAGCCGCGAACCATATCGGGCTTCGCCTTGATCGTGTCTTCGCGAACGATGACGGCATTGCCATAGAGATCGAGGCCGTATTTCGCGTACGGCATCAGAACGACGTCTTCTCGCGGAACGCCGGCGCTTATCAGGTTGAAGAGCGATGACGAGGTGAAGCCGGTGATGGCGTCGACCTGCCCCTGGATCAGGATGGTTTCGCGCAGATTTGGGGCGATGGATTTCCAGGTGATGGTTGCTGGATCAATGCCGTTCTTCTTGGCGAAGGCCGGAAACAACAAGCGGCTCGCATCCGCCTCAGGCGCGCCGACCGTGTGCCCGGGCAATTGCTTGGGATCCGTAATACCGGATTTCTTCAAGGTGATGAAGGCGGAGAGGGTGCGATTGAAGACCTGGAGCACCGCGATCACGCGCTTGTCGGGATTCTGCACGTTGAATTTGACTGCAGCGTTCACGTCGGCGAAGCCAACATCATAAGCGCCGGATGCCACCTTCACGATCGTGTCGCCGGACCCGTAGCCGCGATCCATTGTCACACTCAGCCCTTCGTGGCCGAACAACCCTTGCGCCAGCGCCAAGCCCCAGATCGCATGATTGCCCTGATAGGTGAAATCCACCACGAATTTCACATTGGTCGCAGACTGCGCTTGTGCGAGTCGCCATGGCATAGCGAGCGCCAGACCTGCGTTGAGACCTCCCAGGAGCACCGTTCTACGTTTCATCAGCAATCTCCTCATCCGCGACGCAGAGAAGGCCGCATCGCTGCATAAAGCATGCCAGCGCTCCGCGCAAACACGCAGATCCGCTGCGACAGATCACCGTATATCAACGAAGACCGGAGACGACCCGTGGACGATGCGCTTTCCGTTGAATGCCGTAAGCGCACTGCCATAAGCGGGTAGCAATATCACATCAACTCGCTTTGGCGGCGGCGGTCCGCCGCGCCAGCTTCTCGTCTTTCAAGAACCAGAAGCCAAACACGACCACCAAAAGCTCGCCACCGATGACGACAAGATTCATCGACCATAGCGGCCCGATCAAGGGAATGAGCCAACCGACCAGGGGACCCGCCAAAACAGCGAACAAATAGCCGAAACCTCCGGCCATGCCGGTCGCGACCCCGATGCCGTTCATCGAGGCTGAGGCCACGGCATCCTGGGTGATCGTATAGCCCAACGTATAAAGAGAATTGAGGCCGAAGCCGACGCAGCCACCCAGAACGATCATCGTCCAATTTGCGGGCGCAAGATAAAACAACAAAAGGACCGACACGCACATCCACAACCCGAAAAAGCAGACCACCGGACGCCGGCCAAAGCGGTCAGCCCACATCGTTCCAAGCGGCACGAAGAGACCACCCGCGCCGGCACCAGCGCCAAAGACGAGCGACGAGAAAGCCGGATCGTAGTGCCGATACTGGATGAAGATGTAATTGCCGAGACCAAGGATCGCCCAGTTCGGAATCATGTTGCAGGCATGAATGGTCAGTGCCTTCCAGACCCGAATATTGGTCACGACAACCTTGAGCGTCGGCCAAAAGCCGAGCTTGGCTTGCACGCCTTGTGTCTCGTTACGGCGTAGGTACTGCCGCTGAAACAGAAACAGCGAGAGAACGCCATAGGCCATCGCGAACCCGCCCAGGCACCACAGTGGCAGTTGCCAAAAACCGGGATAGAGATGAAGGAGTGAGCCGACGAATGTCTGTCCGCCGAAATTGCCGATGCCGTAAAACACTTGCGTCATGCCGTTTACCAGCGCGCGCTGCCCTGGAAGGATCGATCCAGCCACCGCAAATTGCGCGATATTGTAGACCCCCTCCAAAACGCCGAATAGAACGCGAAAGACCAACGCGGACCAAAATCCCGTGGCGAGCGTCACTAGCGCAGTGAAAAGGCCAAGCCCGAAAAGGCCAACGAAAATCACACGCTTGCGATCCAAGCTGTCCGCCCAGTATCCCGCCGGGATGTCGATGATGGCCTGCCCCAAGAGGAAAATCGTGCTGAGGATGCCGACCTCGAAGGCCGTCCACTCGAACTGCTTGCTCATTGCGGCGAGGCCCACAGGAAAGCCGGCGCGGCAAACAGTGTAGGCAATCATCCCGATGCCGAGGAAGATGAATTGGCGCCAATAGGGCGCATTATTGCTGTGCACTGTTCTTCTCTCGTTTGTCACGCACCGCCTCGTGCAAATAATGTGCCGAGATGCACCGTCAAAAGGTCCGAAACCCGCTTTCGGCGCACGAAATGAATGTCGTCGCCAAGGCAGTCGAAGCGATGGCGCGCATCGAGGAATCCTCGCGCAAGATTTCCGATAGCATCGGCGTAATCGACGAGATTGCGCGGCAGACCAACCTGTTGGTACTCAATGCTGCGGCAGAGGCTGCGCGCGCTGGCGAGCCGGGACCACCCTTCGCAGGCGAGTGGAGGAGCCTTGGAGCCCAACGAAGCGTACCGAAGTTCGCCAACTGATTAAGAAAGTACGATTTCTTATTCAGTCAATCTCGCATACGCGTTCGACTGACTAAGAAATACGCTTTTCTTAGCCAGTCGTCGTTCCCGCCAATTGAAGTTGCATTTTTGGTCTGCGGATGGGTCAAATCCAGCGTCAGAAAATCTGAATAAAGTCACGTGCGATAGCAATCGCAATCCTGATGCAGCTAATTCATGGCAAGAGAGGATTTGTGGATCAGCTCGAATAATCTTGCCGGCACAACAGGGATTTCTTCAATTCGGATTCGATAGTCACGCAGGGCATCCTCGATCGCGGATACGATCGCGGCTGCTGCTGGCACCGTTCCCGATTCGCCGATGCCCTTGACCCCTAGAGGATTTTTTGTGCTCGGGTATTCTACGAGTTGCACGTCGATGGAGGGAATCTCGGCGGCTGTAGGTAGCAGGTATTCGGCGAGCGTCATGGTAAGAGGCTGGGCATTGCCATCGTAACCCATCCACTCGAACAATGCATTTCCGATCCCGTGAACAACGCCGCCATGAACCTGACCTTCGGCAGTTTGCGGGTTGATCGCCTTTCCACAGTCATTGACGACAACGTAGTTTAACAACTTTACACCACCCGTCGTCGTGTCCACTTCCAGTTCTACGGCATGAGCACCAATCCCGTAAGTTAACGCGGAGGTTTCGAAATTGACCGCGGAGTCGAGACCAGGAGCCAGTCCCGCTGCGATCTTATAACCAGGTGCACCAGCAAGTGAATCGGCAATCTCGCGCAGACTGATTGAAATATTTTTTCCCGGTTCGCCGACGATGCCGTCCTGTATGTCCAAATTATCCGCCGGGATGTCTAACAGTACGGCCGCGGCGGCAATTGCTTTGGCGCGAACGGCCTGCGCGGCGAGATGCGTCGAATTACCCGCCGTGACCGTCTGCCTGCTGGCAAAGCCACCCAGGCCAAGTTGCACAGTCGATGTATCGCCACAAATGACTGCGATGTCCTCCGGCCTCACACCCAACTGATCGGCAGTTATTTGCGCCAATATGGTTTTGAGACCCTGGCCCATGGCTGCCGCGCCAGTGTATACGGATACTCGTCCTGAGCGGCCGACCCGAACGATCGCCGATTCAAAGGGCCCGCGGCCTGAACCCTTTAGTCCGGTCGACATGCCGAAACCAAGAAGACGTCCCTGTTTGAGCGCAGCCGTGCGCCGTGCGACAAAACCCTCGTAATCAGCCCGCTTGAGTACGAGGTCGAGGCAAGCCGGAAAATCGCCGCTCTCGTAGATGATCTTGCTCGTTGAGCGTACCTGCATCGGCGTCTCGTACGGCATGGCAGCGGCAGGAACCAAGTTGCGGCGGCGCACCTCAGCGCGATCAAGATCAAGATCATGAGCAATTGCATCCAGAATGCGCTCCATAGCGAAGCAGCCTTCCGGATAGCCTGCGCCTCGTACCGGCGCGGTGGGAACTTTGTTTGTTTCGACGACAGCGACTTCGAGCTTGTAGTTCGGCAAAATATAGGGACCCGGAACATTCGTGGAAGCGTTATAGGCCAGATTTATTCCCTGAAACGTGTAGGCGCCGGCATCATTGATCATCGTGCCGCGTATGCCGGCGAGCTTTCCTTCTTCGTTAAATCCTGCTTCCAGTTCCCAATACTGGTCGCGCTCCTGAATTGAAGCCATTAAATGCTCGCGCCGGTCCTCGATCCATTTAACGGGGCGCCCGAGGAGGAGACTGGCGGCGGAAATGGCGACTTCTTCGGGATAGAGTATGAACTTGGCGCCAAAGCCGCCGCCAACATCGGGAGTGATGACTCGAATGCGATTTTCATCGAGTCCAAGCATCTTCATGATGAAAAACCGGGCTTCATGCGGCAGTTGCGTCGAACTCCAGACCGTCAACATATCGAGCTCGGGCTCGTGGTGCGCCACCAATCCTCTGCATTCGATCGGATGGGCGCCGCCGCGATGTTGCTTGAGCGAGATCTTCAGTCGGCGCGGCGCCGCGGTAACCGCGGCATCAGCGTCCCCGTAACTTTGGGTGAAATCGACGAGAAGGTTTCCTGGTCGGTCGAGATGAACGCGGGGTGCGCTTTCCGCCAAAGCGTCTTTGCAATCGGAGGCGGCAGGCAGGTTTTGAATGTCGATATCGATGAGTGTTATTGCGTCCTCAGCGATGTAGCGGCTCTCGGCGACAACCAACGCGATGGCTTCGCCCACAAACGCAACCTCTTTTGACGCGAGAATGAACGGCGAGATATTCGGCGGAAGGACGTTGCTTGGAAATTGAAGAGGAAGGCGGTCTGCTGTCAGCGTCTGGCGTAGGTCGGCCAATGTGTAGATGGCGTGAACGCCGGGGAGGGCCCGCGCCGCGCTGAGATCAATGGAATTGATCAAACCGTGAGCCACAGGGCTTCGCAAAAAAGCTGCCTCAAGCTGGCCGGGCCTATGGAGGTCGTCGACAAATCGTCCCTTGCCGCACAACAAAGCGGGATCTTCAAGACGAGCTTGCCGACGTCCAACGTAGCGCGGGGCGCGCATGGTCATCGCCTAAATAGACCGCGCGGGTCCGCCGCAATAGCTCTACGATTATGAAACTGAAAATGCCCAATCAACCGGATGGTCCCCCGTAAGTCCGGTAGCTGGGCTCCGGTAGTTGTGGAACGCCGCGATTTGCGTTGCTGTGTCATCGCATCACCAGCGACCTTAGCCGGATCCTTGACGAATAGAGTCGTGTCGGCGGCGTCGCCGAGGCACGAAAGAAGCCCGTCGCTTCCACTGCGTCATCGTTGCAAAATGTTCGAACAGAAATGACTTCAAAGCAAATTCCGAAAATGCGTTTCCGCATCCGTGCGTATTACTCTTCGACTTGACATCAATCTAACTAACTAGTCAACATGAAGTCACATGCCAGCCGGGCTTGAAGACGTAGAGGCCGAAAATGAGGCAACTATCGACGCGATGCCTTGCGACAATCGCTATTGTTGCAATGACAAGCGTGACGCTTGGCGAAATTAAAAAAGCGACGGCTGACGAAAAAATCCGTATTGTTTTTCCTACCACTCCCACGACGCTTTTTCTTCCGTACTACGTCGCTCAAAAAAAGGGCTGGCTTCAGGGTCTTACGGTTGAAGAAACTTATGTCACCGGCGACTCGAATGCCGTGAGGGCGGTTTTGTCGGACAACGCCGACCTCGGCGGAGGGGTGGGCACGTTTAGCGTTCTTTCGGCGGTTGAAGCCGGCGGTGACATCAAAGTACTAGGATCCTGGTCGCCGCTTCCCGACTACAATGTGGTGATTAATCCGGAAAAGGGCAGCACGGTCGCTGATTTGGCGGGGAAGATCATCGCTTCATCCGGACCGGGCGCTTTGCCGGATCAACTTCCACGTATTCTGATGCGCAAATATGGAGTTGATGCGTCCGCTACGCGGTTCATTCAGGTTGGAGGACATCCCGCGCGCTTGGAGGCTGTTCTTGGCGGCCGCGCTGACGCCACTCTGGTCAACACCGTAACGTCGCTGGAAGCCATCGAGTCAGGCAAGGTCAAGGTGGTCGCGAAAATCGCGCAAGAATTTCCGATGTTGGGCTATGTTTGGAATGTCGCCCGCATTTCCACCCTGAACGATCCAAATAAGGCTGCTGCCATACAGCTTCTAACGACTGCCGGTATGAAGGGCGCGCGCTTCATCATGCAGAATCCAGATGCGGCAGCTCAAATCCTGAATGAACGAGTTCCGACTCTCAGCGTCGATCTGTCGAAACGCGTCATCAAAGATCTTGATAAAGACGGGGTTTGGGGTGTCGATGGCGGTTTGGACCCCAAGATTGCGGACTTCACTGCGAAGACCGGCGCGGATCTTGGTGTTCTCAAGAGCGCGATTGAGCCTTCGAGTTTTGTCGATGGTGAGTTCGTAGACGCCGCTCTCAAGGAATTAGGGCCGGCGAAGTAGGCGGGACCTGAAATGGACGCTTCTGAGGCGCGTACCGGTATCGTTAGGAGTAACGAACGGCGGGCGCCAAATTATGTGCATGACGGCTCGAGCGTTTCCGCTGGGCACACACTCATATTCGACGGCGTCAGCAAGTTTTTCGGTACCCGGAAAAATAGCCAGGGCGACGCCCGCATCATGGTCGCTCTCAAGGATGTGCGCGCGACTGTGCAACCGGGCGAGTTCGTTACGCTGCTTGGACCTAGTGGCTGCGGGAAAACGACCCTGCTTCGGATGACGGCTGGACTCTTAAAGCCGGACGAGGGGACGATCACAATCGGTAACGTCCCGGTGAGGGAGCCGCGCAAGGACGCGTGCATGGTCTTTCAGAATTTCGGTCTGCTGCCTTGGAGAACCGTAGCTAGAAACATTGAATTTCCACTTGAACTCGATGGCGTTGGGAAAGGCGAGCGCGCCGAGCGAGCTTTCCACTTTCTCGACCTTGTCGGGCTTTCCGGTTTTGAGAGCCACTATCCTCACGAGCTTTCCGGCGGAATGCAGCAGCGTGTCGGAATCGCAAGAGCAATGATGCGCCAGCCAATCTTGATTTTTATGGACGAGCCATTCGGCGCGCTTGATGCTCAGACTCGCGAACAGCTGCAGGAGGATTTTCTCAAGATATGGCAGCAGACTCGCATGACCGTGTTGTTCGTGACGCACAGTATTGATGAAGCCCTTTGTCTGTCCGATCGGATATTTGTCTTTTCCTCTCGGCCTGGTCGTCTGTCTTCAATCATCGATTCGCCGCTAGCGCCGTATCGGATGACTGACGATGTCAGAACGCTGCCTGAATTTGCGCCATGTCGCGCCGAGCTCAGAAAACTTCTTCAACCGGCCCATTGACGGGATATCACGACTGGATGGCCCAATTCACTTGGGCTTCTAATGTGGCGATCAAACGATGAAGTATTTGCCAAATATTATTCGCTTTACGTCAGTCACGCTTTTCTTCGCCGCATGGGAGTACTTCGGACGTCATATGAATCCTGTGTTCATGGTGCCGCCGAGTGCCGTGTTTGCCGCAGCGGTGGATCTTATTCGCGATGGCACTTTGCTGATCGCAATGAAACAGAGTTTTCTACCGTTTGCGGTTGGTCTCGCCATCACGATCGTCGGAGGCATTGCCATTGGGATCATCATGGCGCAATGGCCGGTCGTCGAATATGCGTTGGATCCCTTCGTGAATGCATTTTATGCCATTCCACGAATCGCGCTTGTTCCCCTTATCATTCTCTGGGTGGGCTTGGAGTTTGCGGGCAAAGTGACAATCCTGGTTTCGGTAGCGATCTTTCCCGTGATCGTGAACACATACGCTGGAATAAAGGACGTGCGCGGCTCGATGCTTGAGATCGGCAGGGCTTATGGTGCGACGCCGACGCAGGTGTTCTTTAAGATCGTACTGCCGGCGGCAGTTCCCTTCATCATGGCCGGCATTCGGTTGTCTGTGGGTCTTGCCATCATAGGCATTGTTGTCGGTGAATTTTTTACCGCAATAAGCGGCCTCGGCGGGATGATTGTGGAATTCTCGAATAGCTTTGCGACCGCAAAGCTATTCGTTCCGGTGATTGTCATTGCTTTAGTTGGCGTTCTCCTGACCGAATTCGTCGTTCTTCTGGAGCGGAGGCTTTCCCGTTGGCGTATCTCTGAAAGGGATCGGTTTTAGATTTTGAAGTTATTCCAATGAGTGTTGACCGGATGGTCAATCAAGGTTAGAAAGTCACTCAAGATTTGGTCTTCCCAGCGCTATCGCGGCGGACACCCCAAGCGATGAAATTACCGGCCTTCGAATACGCCTGTCCGACGACAATTTCTGAGGCTGTCGCGCTCTTGGCCGCGCATGACGGTGAGGCGAAGCCCCTCGCCGGTGGCCAGAGTCTGGTGCCGATGTTGGCTTTCCGGGTTGCCTCGCCATCGCTTCTCATCGATCTACGCAAGCTCACCGAATTGCGGGAGATCAGGATCGCTGATGACGGCGTGAGGCTTGGCGCGATGACGCGCTGGTGCGACATCCTCGACGAGCCGAGGTTGAACTGCGCGCACCCGCTGTTGGTGGCGGCAGTCGAGCACGTTGCGCACTATCAGATTCGCAATCGTGGCACGGTTGGCGGCAGCGTCGCCAACGCCGATCCCGCTGCCGAATTGCCCGGTATTGTCGTGACCTGCGAGGCAACTATCGTTGCTGTCGGAAAAGCCGGCATGCGTTCGATCGCAGGCGCGGATTTCTTTGTCGGTCCTTTGATGACTGCTTTAAAGCCCGACGAAATCATTACCGAAATTCGCTTCCCGGGTTGGCCCTCGCAGCGCCGCTTTGGCTTTTCGGAGTTTTCCCGCCGCCGGGGCGACTTTGCGCTAGCCGCCGCGGCGCTGTTTTATGATGAAGATGGCGTAGGTCGGGCGTGCAACGCCCATGTCGGTGTTATCGGCGTCGGCGACCGACCGCTCCGGCTGACCGCGGTAGAAGATTGTATCAACGGCAACACGATCGACGCGGCGATTATTGCGAAAGCGGAGGCAACGGCGTCGGTCGCCGTTGAACCGGCGGACGATATCCACGCCAGCGGCGCCTACCGCAAGGCATTGGCCGGGGTCATGGTCGAGCGGGCGTTAAAGAACGCACTGACCTGAGGGGACCTCAATCCGTGGCAGTACGATTTGAAGTCAACGGTAATCAGGTCGATGTCGAGGTTGAGCCTCGATTGACGCTTGCGGACTGCCTCCGTCATCAGTTGCGCCTAACTGGCACACACGTGGGATGCGAGCACGGGGTGTGCGGCGCGTGCACCGTACTGGTCGATGGTGCGGCGGTGCGTTCGTGCCTAATTCTTGCCGTTCAAGCCGAGGGTGCAAAAGTCGTTACGGTCGAGGGTCTCTCGCTCGAAGAGGGCCTCACGCCGTTGCAAGCGTCTTTCCGGAAGCATCACGCGCTGCAATGTGGCTTCTGTACGCCTGGAATGATTACAACAGCTCACGCATTGTTAAGTAAAGAGCCCGACTGCGACGCTGACCGCGTGCGCGACGTTCTCTCCGGCAATCTCTGCCGCTGCACAGGCTATATCTCTATCGTTGAAGCGGTGCTCGATGCGCGCTCGGCGTATATGCGGGAATGACGGGCGCATCGCCGTTGGTAACGCCGAGCGGAATTGAAGAATGCGCCTTATATTCGACGTGAGAGCTTCAGCAATCATCAGGAGGAAAGCATGAGTGTCGCCCGTCATCCGCGTTCAAAAGAACTTGAGAACGTCGCTATCGAAGATATTATGAAAAAATACGTTGGCCGCTTCAAAGAAAAGAAATCGGATTGGGCAGCTTTTGAAGACGCCAAGATTGAGGGCTTCAAGCGCGCGCAACACCGTTTCATCGGTGCGGGTGGGTCTGGAAAGCATGATGATCCGACCGTAATCCCAGCGGGGAATTTCACACTGTCGATTATGTACGTTGAGCCGGGCCAAGGTAACGCTGCACATACGCACGAAGTTGAGGAGTGCTTTTTCGTCCTCCAGGGTTATCTGGATGTCTTTGTTGAGGACGAAAGCGGGAAACGTCTTACGACTCGGCTTGGGCCTTGGGAATGTTTGTCGTGTCCCGCGGGTGTCATTCATGGTTATCAAAACGACTCGTTGGAAGCGGTTTACTTTCAGGTAATGCTTGGCCGCGGCAGGCCAGAGACCATGGGTTATTCCGACGAAAATCTATTTAAACATAAGGATGCACACTTAAGCGCGGTATCAAGATGATATCGATTTTTGGATCACGAAAAGCGTCCGTGTACCATCCATCGGCGCCGCGAATAGCGGCGCCGATGGCGGCGCGCTTTTTATTGCTGAGCTTCGCGCGTCTGATTTTGTTGACTGTCGCGGCACTACTGATCGCGAGCGTGGCACCCGTGCTGGCGGAAGAGGCTTGGCCCCAGCACCTAGTCACGATCGTCGTGCCGTTTCAAGCCGGTGGATCTGCGGATCTGCTTGCACGCATCGCTGCGCAGCAATTGCAGGCCGAACTTGGCATGCCGTTCGTGGTGGAAAATCGTTCTGGAGCCGGCGGTAGCGTCGGCACGAACTATGTGGCGAAGGCCGACCCCGACGGCTATACATTCTTGCTTGGGACGTTTAGCGGAATCGTCCTCAATGGGCTCGTCTATAGCAACTTACCCTATGATGCCGAACGCGATTTGCGGCCCGTCGCGCTTCTGGTGCGGATGCCGAATCTGCTCGTTGTCAATCAAAAGGTCCCTGCTAAGACCGTTCCGGAACTAATCGATTACATCAAGGCCAATGACGGAAAGCTCAATTACGGTTCGTCCGGTGTAGGTACGTCCTCGCATCTTTCCGTGGTCTTGCTCGGACTAGCGACCGGCACGCACATGACCCATGTGCCGTTCCGCAGTACAACGGATGAAGTGACGAGTCTGATTAATGGCAGCATCGATCTCGCCATCGACAGCATGACGACGCTGTGGCCGCAGGCGCAGTCCGGCGCCATCCGCGCGCTCGCGGTCAGCACAGCGACCCGCAGCGTCAGCGCGCCGGATTTGCCGGCGATCGCCGAGACGATCAAGGGATATGCGGTTCCGTCATGGCAAGGTTTATTCGCTCCGGCTGGGACGCCAAAACCAATCATCGACAAAGTCGCCGCCGCGTTGGAGCAAAGCTTCGAGAAACCCGATGTCGTTGACGCACTGACGAAGTTAGGCGGAGACCCTGCACTGATGGGCCCCGATGAGTTCGGCGCCTATATCAAGGAGGAATCGCCAAAATGGCGGGATGCCGTAAGGGCGGCAGGCGTGCACATCGATTGATGCCACGCGGCTGGAAAAATTAGCAGAGCGCCGATCGGCTCATGCGCTGGACAATTGGGAGGCGTCGATCTTCATATGAATGTGCCGGATCACCGCACGACAAACCTACTCGTCGGCAGCCCGATTGAACGTATCGAGGACCTACGCTTTCTTACCGGTCGCGGACAATATGTCGATGATTTGGTCAGCGACGGAATGCTACACGCGGTGGTTCTGCGCAGTTCCGTCGCGCACGGGCTTATCCGCGCGATTGATGTGAGGGCGGCCCGCGTGCGGCCTGGAGTCCATGCAATAATTACCGCTGCAGATATAGGCAACATTCCGACCATCCCGTTACGCCAAGAACCGCTGCCTGAACTCAAACGTTACGAGCAGCCCATCATCGCGTCCGGCAAGGTGCGCTATGTTGGTGAGCCAATCGCGGTCGTGATCGCCGATACCGTCGCGTTGGCCGAAGATGCTTTGGAGGCCATTGTTGTCGATATAGAATCCTTGCCGGTTGTGGCTACGCGCGATGCCGCCCGCAAGGATGAGATTCTTCTATTCGAAAGCGCGGGCAGTAACATCGCGAGTAAGATTACCGCCGTTAGGGGCGACGCGGATGCCGCTTTTAGGGATGCACCCTATGTTCGGCGCGAGCGGTTCCGTGTGCAGCGGCACTCCGCGGTTCCAATGGAGCCGCGCGGACTTTTAGCGAATTGGGACGCGCAACATCAGCGCATGATTGTCCGCGGCGCGGCCAAGGTTCCCTTTAGCAACAGGCGGACATTGGCAAGCATGATGGGCCTGCCGGAAACGTCGGTATGCATGATGGAATACGATGTCGGTGGCGGGTTTGGCGCGCGTGGCGAGTTTTATCCCGAGGATTATCTGATTCCTTTCGCGGCGCGGCTTCTTGGCTGTCCGGTGAAGTGGACGGAAGACCGCCGTGAAAATCTGACAGCGCTCAATCATGCACGAGACGCCGAATGCGAACTGGAAATCGCCTGCACGCATGACGGCTCGATCCTGGCTTTGCGCGGCGAAGGATACACCGACCTGGGCGCTTATTTGCGCAGCGTCGGCGCCACTGCCTCGCGCAATCTCGCGCAGGTCATGTCCGGTGCCTATCGCATCCCTCACGTCCACATGCAGGTTACGCTCCTTGTAACCAATAAGACTCCATCGGGTACATATCGCGGACCGGGCCGCTTCGAAGCCGATTTTTGCCGCGAGCGGCTGTTCGACATGGTTGCCGCCGATCTCGGTATAGATCGCGTCGAATTCCGCCGTCAAAATCTCATTGCCGAAGCAGATATGCCGTATCCGCTGGCGACCGTCCAGGTGCTCGACATCGCCACCGAATGCGACAGCGGTGATTATCGGACGACACTCGACCGCTGTCTCGCCGAGTTCGATTGGATAGCGAAATCGAAAATCTCAGGTCAACTGGTCGACGGCCGCTATCATGGCTTGGCGGTAGGCTGCTACATCGAAGGTGGCGCGTCAGGGCCGAAGGAGAATGCGCGCATTGCGCTCAACGCCGATGGATCGTTTTCGGTCTTTGTCGGATCGTCGTCGGTGGGCCAGGGCGTCGAAACGGTATTTGCGCAGATCGCTGCCGATGCGCTCGAAGTTCCAATGGAGCGCATCCACCAGGTCTTCCATGGTTCGACCACTCATCTCGACGAAGGGTTCGGTTCGTATTCCTCGCGCTCGATCGTGATGGGTGGCTCTGCGGTAATCGCTGCCGCTGCCAAACTGTGCGAACGCATACGCGAGGCTGCGGCACTGCGCTTGCATTGTGCGGCAACTGACGTCGCAATCGAGCTTGGCGCGGCCGTGGGCCCAGACAGCACTTCCATTGACCTTCGGGAATTTGCAGGTCTTACGGCCGACGGCACTTATGCCAGTACCAAGCGCACCTATTCGTATGGCGCCCACGCTGCACATGTCGCGGTCGACCCCAAGACCGGCCATGTCGCGCTCCTAGATTATCTAGCGGTCGAAGATGTCGGCCGCATCATTAATCCTTTGACGCTGCACGGCCAAACCGTCGGTGCAATTGTGCAGGGCCTCGGCGGCGCGTTTTTAGAACACTTTATCTATGACGAGGATGGGCAACTCTTAACTGGTTCCTTTGTCGATTATCTCATGCCGACAGCAAGCGATTTTCCAAAAATCCGGGCGATCGCGCTCGAACTCAAGCCCTCGCCCAATAATCCGCTCGGCTCAAAAGGCGCGGGGGAGGGTGGCATCATTCCGGTGGGCGGCGTCATCGCCAACGCGGTCGCGGCGGCGCTGATTTCGTTCGGCGTAGAGCCGCGCGAGCTTCCTTTGTCACCGCCGGTCGTTTGGCAACTGATTCAGGACGCCCGTCGAGCTTCGGTCAAGCCACATGACCATGCGGAGTCTGCGTGAACTCACACAAGTTGATCTTCACTGAGTGGCATGTCGCGCAGCATGCTCGGCGCAAAAGCTTGCCGATCTTGAGGCGGCCGCGCGGTGTCAGGCCGCGCTCGTACGCGCTGGTATGCGCCAGCGAAAGTGCAGCACTGGAGCGGCAGTGATTTTTGCGGCTATGAAAGAGAGCTGGGTGTGCAACGTCACATCGAACCGTGTGTTGTACGATCAACAATGGACAATCATGAATCAAACCCGCCGTAGCTTTCTAAAACGAGCCGCTGGAGCCATTACTCTTCCCCTTGGAGCGAGCGTTGCCACCGCGGGATCTTATCCCGCACGTCCTGTGCATATCGTACTCGGTTTTCCTCCAGGAGGTTCGTCCGATGTTTTGGCGCGACTTATGGCGCAATTACTTGAGCAGCGGCTTAAGCAGCCTTTTATCGTCGACAACCATCCCGGAGCAGGCAGCAATATCGGCGCCGAAGTGGTCACAAAAGCGGCACCCGACGGTTACACGCTTTTATGGTCGACATCCGCTAACGCGATTAACGCCACGCTCTACGACAATCTGAATTTCAACCTTATGCATGACACGGTACCGGTCGCCGGCATATTTCGCGTGCCGAACGTGATGGAGGTTAATCCGGGAGTGCCGGTGAAGAATGTCGCCGAATTTATTGCCTACGCTAAGGCTAATCCAGGCAAGCTTAATTTCTCGTCTGGCGGAATCGGCACAGTGGGGCATGTCGCCGGCGAACTGTTCAAATCCATGACCGGCGTCGACATCCGTCATGTGCCTTACCGTGGCTCGGCGCCGGCACTGATCGATCTGCTCGCCGGCGAGGTACAAACGATGTTCGATCTGCTGTCGACCTCCATCGAGAGCATCAGGGGTGATAAGTTACGCGCACTTGCGGTCACGACGACGAGGCCGTCGGCGGCGCTCCCCACTATACCAACGGTCGCAGAGACCGTGCCGGGCTACGAAGCAAGCACGTGGAATGGTGTATCGGCGCCTGCCAACACGCCGGGCGATATCGTCGCGACCCTCAACGCGGCAATACTTGCCGGGGTCGCGGATCAAACATACCGCGCACGGCTGGCGGATCTCGGCGCGGAGCCGATGCCGATGAGTGCGCCGGATTTCGGCAGTCTGATGACAGACGAGACGGAAAAATGGGGCAAGGTCATCAAGTTTGCAAACATCAAGCCGGGTTGATCTCTAGCCAGCATCACTCCGCTGGGGTGCCACCACTTCCATTGCGCGACGAAGATGGACATCGAACGCCGCGCGCCGCTTCTGCCATGATGCCGAAATTGTTGCCAGGAGACAGTGATGACTGAACGTCTCAAGCTAAGTATGTCCTGCTGCGATTACGATCGCTGCCATGCGCTTATAAATGGCCGAGTACAGGTCGACGGGGTCGAACTCGTGCCTTCTCCACTTGAGCCGGAAGAATCTTTCCATCGAGCGTTTCAATATCAGGAGTTTGATATCAGCGAATTGTCGTTGAGCAGTTACACCATGCTCACGTCTCGCGGCGAAGCCCCGTATGTCGGAATTCCCGCCTTTGTCTCTCGCTTGTTCCGCCATTCCGGAATCTATATTCGAACTGACCGCGGCATTGATCATCCTTCCAAGCTGTCGGGGCGCACCGTCGGCCTGCCTGAATATCAAATCACCGCCAACGTCTGGATACGGGGAATTCTGGAAGAAGAATATGCCGTCAAGTTGGACAGCATAGCGTGGAGGCAGGGCGGTCTCGAAGACGCAGGCCGGGAAGAACGCTCGCCTCTCAAGCTGCCTCCCAACATCGACTTGAAACAGATTCCGAATGACCGGAATCTATCCGATATGCTGGAAAAAGGTGAAATTGATGCGCTGATCAGCGCCCGTGCACCGTCATGCTTTTTGCGTCACGCCCCGAACGTCGACCGCATGTTTCCTGATTTTAAGGCTGCAGAACAGGAATATTATAAACGCACCAAAATCTTTCCAATCATGCACCTTATTGGGATCAGGCGATCGATCTACGAACGGCATCCTTGGTTGGCCGTGAACCTGCTGAAGGCATTCATGGAATCCAAAGAGCATGTCATGTATGAGCTCGGGCAGATCGGCCACCTATTTTCTAGCCTGCCGTGGTCCGTAGCGGGCTTTCAGGAAACCATTGGCTTGATGGGATCGGACTTCTGGCCTTATGGCATCGAAGTAAATCGCGCTGTACTGGACCGATTCCTGGATTATCATCATCGCCAGGGACTTTCGAAGCGTCTGGTAGCCGTTGATGAGCTCTTCGCACCATCGACGGCGCATTTGTCGAAAATCTGAGGATCATGATCTAAGGTATTGCGGTCGCCGTGCTCCAAGAAATCAAACGAAAACTTCACGGACGCGCATGACAGAGCGGTACTAGGGGAGGCAGAGCGTGGCACGTCGTAGTAACGACCCGGTTTACACGCGTGAGATAATTCTGAAATATGGAACAGAGGAGTTCGCTCGTCTCGGGTTTGGCGGCGCGCGCGTCGATAGAATAGCTGAGCGGTGCAGTCTCAGCAAAAATATGCTCTATTACTATTTCGGGTCAAAGGAAGGACTTTTTATTGCTGTCCTTGAAAAGATGTATCAGTCACTGCGCGATCAACAAAGAGATATTTCGGTCAGGGCGAGCGATCCTCTTCTCGCGTTAGAACAGTTGATCCGTCATACGTTCAATGCTCTCAAGGAAAATCCAAGCGCTATTCCTCTGATGAACGAAGAAAATAAGCATCAAGGAAAATATATCCGTAAATCGGGTCGAATGCGGGCGCTTTACAATCCTTTGGTTGAGACGGTAAGCCTCATACTAAAAAAAGGGTGCGACGAAGGAGTGTTCAGGCCAGGTCTCGACCCGGTCGAGGTATATTTGTCGCTATCGTCCCTGTGTTATCATCTGCTTTCCAATCAATACACTTTGGAGATTGCGCTCAATCGAGATTTGAGATCGCAGAAGGCGCAAAAAAAATGGCTGGATCACGTCGTAGAAACTATATCTCTATATTGCGTTCGTGATTCGGCGACGATCTTGTCCAAAAGACAGAAATCGCGTTCCATCGCCGCCTGATCACTATTGCAAGCCTGGACAGTTGGGTTGGTCCGAGACGTAGCGTGAGGAGATCTTCAGGTCTTGACCAAGGTTCGGTAATCCATTTGGCGGTGAAACCAATAGCGATAGCCACTGATCCGCTTCTGCATGGCAACATACGCATACGGTTGATAAACCGGGATACTTGCAACATCATCGAACGCAATCTTGATGAATTTCTTGATGGTCTCGTCGTATCGCGAAGGGTCTCGCACAAAACGGGCGTCCTGAACAATCGATGACATCGACGGATTGTCATAGCCGCCGGAATTGAAGATAGACGTCTTTCCGAGCGTCATCTCAAAATAGTAGTTAGGGTAGTCGATCCAGCCAGCAAAGAGGTTCGTGAGAAGGGGAAGTGTCCTGTTCGAGAAGCTCGAACGCCAATTGGCGCCGGCAATTTTGTCAAGCGTCACTTTTATGCCGATCTGGCCAAGACTTTCTTGAACGAGGACGCTCATCGGTTCGAGAATTCCGGCCGCGCTGGCGTCGAATGAGAAAGTTGTTTCGAAGCCGTTGGGCAGGCCGGCCTCGGCAAGCAGCATTCTGGCTTTCGAAAGATCCGTGTTGTACGGCGAGGGCTGCGGCCATTTCGCATCCTTAATTTCTCCCGACCCGCCAAAGAGGGGGCGCGCTTTATTATAAAGCGCGACGTCCATAATTTTCTGATAGGGAATCGCATTAGCAACCGCGAGCCGCACCTTAACGTTGTCGAAGGGGGGCATCTTTTGATTCATTACGATGAATTGCACGGCATTGTCGATTGGTGTTGCGACAACGTCAACTTTGTCTTCCTGACTCATCTCGACGATATCTTTAGGCGGGAAATCGTTCGAAACATCAACATCGCCACGCTCGAGAAGGGCGCGCCGGGTCGCGGCGGACGGCACAACGCGCCAGACAACGCGTTTCGTTTTTGGCAGCGGGCCGGACCTCCAATTATCGAATCGCACGAAGCTTGTCGTGTCCGTCGTTCGTTCGGTTATTTGATAGGCACCCCCACCGGCCAAATTATTTTTCGACCACTCCAGTCCCCATGGGTCAGCGGCCGTTGCGTTCTTCTTGATAAGCTCGGAATTGAGAATATTAGGAACGCAGAAGGCTAGAGTGGGTAGCAGCTGGCGGTCGAAACGGTCATAGTCGATCCGGAATGTATGATCGTCGACCACCACGAACTGCTCCGGTCTTGAGAGCGAGCCGGTGCTGAGCTGAAATTTTGGATTCCCGCCGACTCCGATTGCCCGATCCAGCGACCATTTGACGTCCTTTGCTGTTACCGGGGCGCCATCGTGGAAGGTTGCATCTTTGCGTAGCTTAAACGTCACGGAGTGTCCGCTGTCGTCCCATTCCTCAGCAAGTTCAGGCGCTGGCTTCGTGGCGTTGGCATGTTCGGTACCGTTCTCATCCCTTTCGACCTCGAGGGACAACAACCGATCGTAACAATTCCAAGCCACTTCAAAGGAACCGCGATTGGCGCCTGGTGTATGCGGGTCAACGCTGTTCGCGCCCGCTTCGGAAATCAGGACAAGGATATCGGTTGCCGATTGCGCTCGCGCGAATCGCGGTGCGAAAAGGCTGGCTAGTCCGGCCGTTGCTGTCCGAAGAAACTTTCTGCGCCCGGTAATCATTCAGCCATGCTCTGGGTTATAACGAAGAGTATCGCCCTTTCATTCCAGCTTAGATCACATAGAATGCAAATCCGCGACCTCGCTATCAATTAGCCCTAGAGAGTCCAGGTTTTAGCTCGACACTTTGCTATCAGCGGCGAACTTTCCCAAATCGGGCTCGCGGAGACAACCGTAGCCGCCGCCGCCGGGTGTAACGATGCGCAGCAGGGCGCCTTTGCGCAACTGGATTTCCGAACCCGTTCCCGGGAGCTTCACGGGGGCGGGCTGATCAGGATTGAGAATGAAAGCGCCAAGCCCGCCACTTTCGCCGCCCTCCAGTCCTTGGGCAGGGAAACGCTGCCGCGAACTCCGGGTTGCCAAAGTGATACCATCGCCGATGATGCGGTAATCGCGGCAGACGCCCAAGCCGCCGCGCTGCCGCCCGGCGCCACCCGAACCCGAGATCAACTCGTAACGCTCGACGCGCAGCGGGAACTCCATTTCCATCGCTTCAATCGGGAGATTTGAGGTGTTGGTCATGGTGACGTGCATCGCATTATCACCGTCGCGTGTCGGCAGCGCGCCCTGGCCGCCGGCGAAATTTTCGTAATTGACGAAATAGCGGCCGCGTTCGGCATCCCAGCCGGCGAGGATCGTGCCCTGAAAGGTTCCGTTGGCTGCGATCGCGCGCACCGGCGCAGCTTGTCCGAGCGCGCGCAACAATACGTCGGCGAGTACGACGGCAGTCGGGTTGCGTGACCCGACCGCAGCAGGGGGACGCGGATTGACGACGCTCCCTTCAGGCGCATCAAGGCGGATCACGCGATAGACGCCTTCATTGTTCGGAATCGACGGATCGACAACCGCCTTGAGACAATAAATTACGGTCGCCATGGTGTGGGTGAGCGGAACGTTTTTGCCCGAGCCCAGCTGTGGCGGGCAGCCGGAAAGATCGAATAAGGCGCCGTTGTCATCAATCGTGATCGACGCAGTAAGCTTGAACGGCGTATCGGAAAGCCCGTCGTCGTCGACCCAGTCCTCGGCGGTATAGGTACCGTTGCGCAGAACTTCACGTAGGCGGCTGCGCATGCGCAGTTCGGTAGCCTCAAGGACGCGCTCAATCGCGATCTGTGTCGAGTTGGCCCCGTAACGCGCGTAAATCTCTTCCACACGGACGCGACCGCGCTCAAGGGCGGCTAGCTGGGCGAGGAGATCGCCATTGCTAAAATGCGGCGTGCGCGAGTTAAGCAGAAACATTTCCCACACGTCGTCGCGGCGGACGCCGCCGGCGAAAAGACGCATGGGAGGCAGGCGGATACCGTCTTGGAAGATGCTGGTCGAGTCGCCCGACTCGCTACCGGGAACGCGGCCTCCGACATCAGAATGATGGGCGACGGCGAGGGCGAAAGCGACCGGCTTGCCGTAGATGAAGATTGGCGCCGCCGCCGTGCAATCATTGAGATGGGTGACACCGACGATGTAGGGATCGTTGGCAAAAAAGACGTCGCCCGGCGAAAGCGTGTCAACGGGAAAGCGTTCAAGCAGCGCAGGAACGAGCTTCAGCGTTGAGCCGAGCTGCGCCGGCGCATGAGTCGCTACCGAAAGCGTGCGGCCTCGCATGTCGCACAAGGCGGTCGAGCAATCGGCGCGTTCCTTTATATTGGGCGAATAGGCGCTGCGAATGAGACTCGCACACATCTCCGCAGTCGCGGCGTCAAGCGCACCGGCAATTATCTCAGTGCGCGCGTGGTTGGAGTGACTCAATGCGTTGGACCTTCTCTCACTAGCAGCAGGTTGCCGCCGGCGTCGGCGATGCCGCTGAACCCGGGCGGTAGCAGCGTCGTTGTGTCCATCTGCTCGATGATGGCGGGGCCGGAAATGCGATTGCCCGTTGCTAGCGAGGCGCGATTGTAGACATCGCAGGATACGGGTCGATCGACGTCCTCGAACACGACAGAGCGACGCGCTACAGGCTGCCGGCCCTGCACCGCGGAGCTGATGGTTTCGTTTGGGCGTGGCGGCCGGTGCGTGTTGACAGTCGCGCGAAGGCGGAACGTAACCAATTCCAACGTGCTGTTTTCGTTGACGAAACCGTAGACCTGTTGGTGCGCTTGATGAAAACGCGAGCGGACTTGCTCACGCAGCGCATGATCGTCGAGTTGCACCGGGATCGATAGCTCGAAATTCTGTCCGACATACCGGGTGTCGATCGCGTAGCCGAAGCCGATGCCAGCCACATTGGCGCCGCTGTCTGACAGCTCGGCCTGGGCGCGACATTGCAGATCGCGAAAAACATTGCGGACATCGTCGCCGAACTGTTCGCCGGAATCCCGCATCAAACGGCTGACGCTCAGATCCATGGCGACGTCCTTGGTGAGCACGCCGAAGGCGCAGAGGATCCCCGGGCCGGCGGGTACCAAAATGCGAGATATCCCAAGCTCCGCCGCAACCGCCGCAGCATGCAGCGGTCCGGCGCCGCCATAGGCGACCAGTGTGTAGTCGGCGGGATCGAGTCCTTTACTCGTTGAGACCACCCGCACAGCTTGTGCGATATTGTTGTTGGAGACGGCGATGATAGCGCCAGCGGCGTCTACAACACCGATGTGAAGTGGTCGGGCGATGAATTCCTCGATCGCGGCACTTGCGCGCTCTCGATCGATCGGGAGGGTGCCTCCGAGCAGAAATTTGGGATGCAAGCGGCCGAGTACGACATTGGCATCGGTGACCGTCGGCCGGGTCCCGCCGCGGCCGTAGCACGCGGGGCCCGGGTCAGCACCGACGCTTTCCGGGCCGACATGGAGAAGGCCACCCTCGTCGAGGCGCGCAATGCTGCTGCCGCCGGCGCCAATCGTATTCACCGCGATTGAAGTGCTTCGAACTGGAAAGCCTTCGATATCGCGCTGATGCGCAAGTTCAGGCGTGCCGCCATGAACGACACAGACTTCTGTGCTCGTGCCACCCATATCGAAGTTAATCGTGTCTTCAACGCCGGAGAGGCCGGATACGAAGGCCGCACCACTGACCCCGCCGCTCGGTCCGGAAAATAAGGTATCGACTGGTCGCCGGGCGGCGAGCAGTGTACGCATCGCGCCGCCGCTCGAGCTCATGATCAGCGGTTCAGCGGCGATGCCAAGGGCACGGACCTCTGACGAAAACTCCGCTAGATAGTCCCGCATGCCGGGAAGGAGATAGGCGTTGAGCGCCGTTGTGGTAAGCCGCTCATATTCACGGAATTCGGGGATCAGTGCCGCCGACGTGACGAGATGCACGGACGGCCAAGTCTCGCGGACGAGCTCGGCTGCGCGCTCCTCATGTGCCGGATTTGCATAGGAATGCAAGAAACAGATGGCGACGCTCTCAATTCCCGCAGCCCGCAGCGCGTTCGCAGCTTGCACCACCTCGGTTTCGGCGAGAGGAAGAAGCACGCTGCCGTCGAAGGTGACGCGCTCGCGTACGCCGAGCCGATGCTCACGGCGGATTAGCGGTGCGGGCTTGGGCGTGAACGGGTCGAAAACAAGTGGCCGCTTTTGCCGCGCGATCTCAAGCAGATCGCGAAACCCCTCTGTGGTGATCAGGCCGGTCGGCGCACCCTTGCGTTCGAGCAGCATATTGGTTGCGACTGTAGTACCCAGCCCCACAAATTCGACATCGTGCGGCTTGACCTTCGCCTGTTCGAGGAGATGCACGATGCCTTGAATAGGCGCCACGTGAGGCGTCTTGGGTGTCGAGGGAAGCTTGTGGAACGTCGTCGATCCCCCGCCGTCGATGAGGACGAGATCGGTAAAGGTGCCGCCGACGTCGATGCCGATGCGCGCGTCTGCCATGCACTCAACCCCCCTTCTCGAGCTCGTCGATCGGACGGCTTGTGCTGCCCAGCACGACGACGCTTGTGACCAGGAGGAGAAAGATCACATAGGCCGCTGGCGCCCAGCTGGCCTGGAATTGGCTTTGCAGAGCGACCAACGCTGCCGGGGTTGCAGCCGCTACGACGCCAGCGAGCGTGTAGGAGAGGGACGAGCCCGTGTAGCGCAGGCGCGTGGGAAACTGTTCCGTGATGAAAGAAGCTTGCGTTCCCCACAGCGAAGCGTGAATGACGAGCCCGATAACGACGGCGAGGATCACGACGCTCGGAATCGCGGTGTCGAGCAATTTGAACAACAGAGATGTCCAAACGATCGCGAGCCCGACTCCAACGAGATAGATCGAACGCCGGCCCCAGCGGTCCGACAATGATCCGAACAGTGGGATGGTTAGTAAGTTTGCGGCCGAACCGATGCTGACTGCAGTCAAAGCGAGTGAGCGATCAACCCGCACGATCTGGGTGAGATAGGTCAGGGTAAAGGTGAACATCAATGCGCCCACGGCATCCGGTCCGAATTTTATGCCGCAGCCCATGAGTACGCGCCCCCAATGCTTTCGCAGCACTTCACGGACAGGTGCCCTTGCAGTCTGATCCTTCGCCTTGATCTCGCGGAATTGCGGCGTTTCATCCACACGACGACGCAGCCATACGGCGTAGACAATGATCACGAGACTAATCAGGAACGGTATACGCCAAGCCCAGGCAATGAAGTCAGCATTGCTCGTCAACGCAGTTGTTGTCGCGAGGGCCGCAGTCGCCAGCAACGTTCCTCCTGGCGTTCCGCATTGTGTCCAAGATGCGTTTAGGCCGCGCCGACTGGCGGATCCATGTTCGACGGAGAGGAGCACAGCGCCTGCCCATTCTCCGCCGAGCATGATGCCCTGCACAAACCGGAGGATGACAAGCAGGATAGGCGCAAGCACGCCGATTTTGTCGTAGCCGGGCAACAGGCCGATTAAGGCTGTCGAGCCCCCCATAACGGAGACGGTCGCAATGAGCATCGGTCGACGGCCGATAATATCGCCAAGCCGCCCGCAAATAATGCCGCCCACCGGGCGCGCGACCATGCCGACGCCATAAGTGAGGAAGGCGAGGAGCGTACCCACGAGCGGATCGAAAGACGGGAAGAATATCTTGTTGAAGACGAGCCCCGCCATCGCGTTATATAAAGCGAAGTCGTACCACTCGAGAATGGTGCCGATCGCGCTCGCCGCCGCGACCCGATGCATCGGTGTCTGGTCCATCAGCCGTTCCCCTTGGTGATGTGAGCCTTCACCGCGACGCCAAGACCATCCTTGAACGTCGCTCCGCCGAGAAGATCGATGTGCAGCTCATAGGCTTCGGCCCGAACCAGCAGTTTAGAGCGCACCAAGACCTCGCCAGAGGCTGCGTAATGCGCTTGCTCCAGCACTAGGATCGGCGCGGAGGAACGCAGATCAAGAAGGCGTCCCACTATGCGGCCGGCGACATCAGCGCGGATCGTTGCCGACGCGCGCGCCACCGGCCGACGCAAGAATCGGTCAAAGATCTCGTAGGTGTCGTGCCGTTCGGCAACTTCCCACGGGATGGCTTTGGCCATGGGGTGCAGATAGATGTCGGCGATGGCGAGCGGCTTGTGTGCGACGACATATCGACGCAAGAGCTGCATCACGTCGCCTTGTGGGAACGCGCTAGAAAACTCCACGGGCGGTTTTGCCGGCCGAAACTCGAGCAATTCCATTTCCGGAACGACACCGCGTTTGAGAAGGCCGCCGTGGAAACTCCGTAGCTCGGCGAGATCTTGGCTGACACGAGGTGCCGTTACGAACGTGCCTTTGGCGCGACGCCGTACAACGAGGCCGCGACGCTCGAGGATACCCAACGCTTGCCGCACCGTTTCGCGGCTAATGGCATAGTCCCGCGCCAATTCGGTCTCGCTCGGCAAGCGCTCGCCAAGAGCGATTTGTCCTGCATCAACTTTGGTTGTGATAATAGCGGCGAGCTGCTCATAGATCGGCGATGGGTCGTTTCGGCTAATATTATCGGCTGATCCAGACATAGCAATTCAATACCATACTTTACCAGACAAAACAAAGCATCGTGTTACACGATTTAAACGGCGTTGTGAGCGAGGGCTTTGGAGCGGGTCTATGTCAGAGGATGAGACTAGAAATTCGATTGAAAGGGCACTCTTGGAACGCTTTGGTGAAAAGGTTGCAGTCGATCCCGGACTGTCTGGCTTAAACGAGCTTGCAAAAATCGTGGGTCATCGTTCACACAGACAATATTCCCCTCGTCCGATCGAGCGTCTCTTGCGCGCCTACTTTGCGCTTGTGCACTTTCGGCGTCCTCAAAGAGCGATCTCCAGCAGTGCGACATTATCATCATCAGCGACGTGGCAACACGTCCGTTGTAAAACACCTGTAGAGAGATCAATCAGTTAGCCCGAAACCCTCTTCTCTACCGTTGAAGGCGCCAGCTTTGGCGGGCTGGCTAAGAAATACTTCTTTCCTTATCAGTCCGGCTCGGGCTGTGTTCGGTGAGGGCGACGGCGCACAGGGTATAATATCACTATGCCGGGGGTGTGCCCATGAAGTCGCGCTTGCCGACCTCGACGCCGCACTGCCGGATGATGTCGTAGGCGGTAGTGGTGTGAAACCAGAAATTGGGCAGACTGTTGCCAAGCAGTAGACTCTGGCCCGTGAATTGGCGCGTCTGCCCCGACGGGAAGGTGATACTGATTTCTTTGTCCTCCGTGCCGTCGATCTCGCTCTGTTGGACGCTTTTCAGATAGTCAATTGTCTTGGCGATGCGTTCCTTTAATTGCGCAATGGTCGTTTCGTCGTTGGCAAACTTTAAGAGCTCCTTACCGGAGAGACGTCCCGCCGCATTGGCAGCGTGATCTGTCGCTGCCCGTATCTGTCTCGCTAGATTAAACATGTCAGGCGACAGCCGCATGTTCAAGAGATCGACCTCGTTGACTTTGCGCGCGGCCGCCCAGGCCGTGGCTTTGTCCAAAACGGTGTTGAGCCCGTTGAGGTGTTGGATGAAGACTGGAATGGAAACCGTGTACATGGAAACCGGCATAACTGGACCTCTTGGGAGTAAGAAGGTGAAAGTCCAACCTACCTCAAAATGCGCTGTCCGTAATAGGCCGTCTCCTAATTTCTGTAATGGAGTTCTTTGATGACTTTGCCTCGCGTTGTGCCGATTTTCGACGGCCACAATGACGTTCTGTTGCGGCTCTACCGACGTGGTGGAACGGATGCTCCCCGGGCTTTCTTGGAAGGAGGGGCAGACGGGCACCTCGATCTTCCAAAGGCTCTTCAAGGCGGATTCGCTGGAGGCTTATTCGCCGTCTTTGTTCCGTCATCCGAGGCGCCAAAAAATCAAGGTAGCGACGCGAAGTCCAAAAGTCCCGACGAAGAACCACGGCCCGCTCCAGCCGTTGAATTATTGACGGCGCAAAAGACGGCTATGGGCATGGTGTCTCTCCTCCTGCGGATCGCGCGCGAGTCGCGAGGGCGCGTTCGGGTCTGCAGAAGCGTCAGCGATATTCAACAAGCTTTCGAACAAGGCGCGCTAGCAGCTGTCCTCCATATGGAAGGGGCGGAGGCAATCGATACTAATTTCGAATTTCTGGACGTATTGCATGCGGCTGGATTGCGTTCTCTCGGGCCCGTTTGGAGTAGGCCCAACGCATTTGGGCATGGCGTGCCGTTCCGCTGTCCCTCTTCTCCTGACACGGGTCCTGGTCTGACAGATCTCGGCAAGGAACTAATTCGTGTATGTAACCGTATGGGGATTTTGATCGATCTATCGCATCTAAATGAAAAAGGCTTCTTCGATGTGGCCGCAATCAGCAATGCTCCCCTTGTTGCGACGCATTCCAACGCCCATGCCCTGAGCCCGCATTCCCGAAACCTAACCGACGTGCAATTGGCTTCGATTCGGGAAACTGATGGCTTCGTTGGCGTAAATTATTCTACAAGCTTTCTCCGGCCGGACGGCCGGCGGGACGCGGATACACCCGTTGAGTTGGTGATCGACCACATCGAGCATATTCTCAGACAGGCTGGCGAAAACGGCGTCGGCCTCGGGTCCGATTTCGACGGCGCGAAGATTCCGTCGGGAATTGGAGACGCTGCGGGTCTGCAAAACCTCGTGCAGGGCATGCGTGCGCGGGGCTACAGCGATCAGTTAATCGAGAAACTCTGTTACAGAAACTGGCTCCGCGTATTGGACCAGACATGGGGCCACACTTAAGCGCTGACGACGCAGTCAACCGGTTAATGTTCTATCCCACGTACCGCTGGACTCACGCTTGGCAGTGCTCACGATATTGCTCGAAAACTTGTAAGCCCCGTTCACGCCAAGCCTTAGGAGCCGAAGCCTCATGTTCGATTTCGATCGCGTTATTGAGCGCCGCGGCACACACGCTTCGAAGTGGGACAACATCGCACGTCTTTCAGGCATCGAGTCGTCAGATGCGATCCCGATGTGGGTAGCGGACATGGACTTCGCCGCGCCGCCGGGGGTGACATCGGCGCTTATTGCCGAGACGCAACACGCTATTCACGGCTATTACGCCGACACCGGTAGCTGGGCAGCCGCGCTGGCTGGTTGGATGGCTCGCCGGCACGGCCTGCCCGTAGATCCGAGGTGGGTGAGTCCAACACCCGGAATCGTTTCTGGGCTGGGTCTCATCCTTCAGGCTGTGAGTGCGCCCGGCGACGAAGTCGTAGTCTTTCCGCCCGCCTATCACGCTTTCCGAAAGATCATTCTCGCTAATGAGCGGCGGATTCTCGATGTGCAGCTTATCGAGACTGAGGGGCGTTATTCGATGGATCTTGACGTATTGCGCGGGAAGCTAACGCCTCGAACGAAAGCCGTCTTCCTCTGCAGCCCTCACAATCCCGGCGGGACCGTCTGGTCGGTCGCGGAGCTTCGCGCATTGGCTGAATTATGCGTTGAACGCGAATTGATCCTAGTTTCGGATGAGATTCATTGCGATCTTGTCTTTGATGGTGCGAAGCATACGCCAACCATAGCTGCCGCGCCTGAGGTCGCGGATCGTCTGATCACGTGCGTCTCCGCGACGAAAACCTTCAATCTGGCTGGCGCGCATGTCGGTGCGTGCATCACCTCCAATGCCACGTTAAAGCGTCGCCTCGACGCGCGGATCGGCGCGAGTGGGCTTGGTTCCTACAACAGATTTGGCATGATCGCGACTGAGGCGGCTTGGAGAACAGGTGAGACATGGCTCGATGCGTTGTTGATCTATCTCGCCAAGAACCGCGATCTGTTCGATGCACGAATCCAGGCTGCAGTGCCCGGCGCACGTTCGATGCGTCTCGACGCCACCTATCTCGCTTGGATTGATTTTTCTGGAATCGGCCTAGCGCCCGAAGAAATTGCCACCAGGATTAAAGATCGCGCACGCATCTTTGCTAGTCCAGGTGAGCAGTTTGGACCGGGTGGTGAATCCTGGTTGCGCTTCAACTTCGCCACGCCACGTCAGATCATCGCAGAAGCACTTGGGCGATTGGAGGGGGCATTTCAAGATTTGCGATTAAGCGAGTGAAACCAATGAAGGTAACCGCGCGGCGACAGATTTAGACCAGCGAGTATCCTCAGGAGTGTATCGATTATTTCGACCGCCTGATCAAGAAACCATCTCCCCGTGCAGCTCACGGCAGAACGCGATCGAGAAGGATCTCACCCGGTGGCTTGACAGCGACACGGCGGCTTGGTCGACTGTCCCAGTAAGTGGTCCCAGTGGACCGATTATCGGGTCATGCGGCAATCAAGCCAAACGCTATCACGAGGCCTCAAATTGCTGGCCTTGATCGCCGACAATCGCGAAGGTGTCGCGGTACGCGAACTAGCCGCTGGAATGTCGCTCCCGAAGAGCATCGTGCAGCGGTTGCTCTATTCGCTCGAGGATGAAGGATATTTGGAACGGCATCCTTCGCAGATCGGCCACCAGCTCACGATGAAGCTTTGGTCGCTGGGCTGCACCGCCGTTCGCCGGCTCGACGTGCAGCGTGTGGCGCGTCCGGTTCTTGAGGAGCTCGCGCTCAAGTCCGGCGAAACCACGAAGATCAGCGTCCTCGACGGCGACGACGTCGTCTTTGTCGACAGCATCAATGGCTCGCAGATCGTTCGCGCCTTCCTGCCGCTCGGCGGCCGAGCTCCGGCGCATTCCGTCGCCACCGGAAAGGCCATTCTTGCCATTCTTCCCGAAGGACTCGGTTTGAAAACAGCGGCGATCTTGCGCGAGTCGGCAGCAAAACGCGCGCTTCTTGCGCGCGAATTCGAACAGATCCGCAAGCGCGGCTATGCGATCAACCGCGGCGAATGGGAAGACGATGTCGCTGCGCTCGCAGCGCCTATCTTCGATGCGCAGGGGGCCGCCGTCGCATCGGTGGGAATCATTTTGCCGCACAATCGGCTTACGGGGGCAACGACTGCGCTCTTTAGCTCGCTCGTCACGCGGGCCGCAAAGGAGATTTCGGTACGTCTCGGTTATGTCGTGCCGAGTACATCCAGACTGAAGCGCGCGAGCTAACGTTGCACCATGGCAAAAGAACTCGGGCCTATTACAGAAACATGTTGGCCGCCGAATGTCCGCCTACCCCTAGCGCTGACATTCGAGCACCAAGCTGGCGAGGCCGCGCCACGTTTGCCGGGTGATCGCCCAAACTTCATGGTGGGCGGCGCCTTGGAATATGGCGCCCGCACCGGCATCTGGAATATTTTGGAATTGCTCGACAAGTTAAACGTCAAAGCGACGTTCATGATTTGTGGCATCACCGCGCAAAAATATCCCGAGTCCATAAAAGCTGCGCACGCGGCTGGTCACGAGATCGCCGGCATGAGTTTCGGGTTCGATCGGGTCCGCACGATGAGCTTCGAACGCGAGCGGTCCGTCGTTACACAAACTATAAAAGCGCTAGGTGACGTCTGTGGAGTGCAGATTAAGGGGTGGCGGTGTCCCGATTACCGTGTCAGCGATCAGACCCTCGACGTACTACGGGAGCAGGGTTTGACCTGGGATAGTAGCCTTCTGAATGACGATTACCCGTGTCTTTTCCAATGCGAAACGGGTTCACTTATCGAAATCCCTTTCACCACCAGTACCGCGGACAAGACCTTCATCGGCTATCCCTATCCGCAGCGCGGCGGCCCGCAAGCGCTGTTCGACGTATGGAATTCTGAATATGAGTTTCTGTACGGCGAGGCCGCACAATCATCCCGTTACATGATGCTGAGTCTGCAAACTTGGGCGGTCGGTCGGCCGGCGCCCCTGCAAGCACTTGGACAATTCATTAAACGTGCGAAACGCGACAATGACACTCAATTCACGCGCTGCTCTGAGATCGCCGAGTGGTGCAGTAACCGTGTCGCCAAACGGAATTAGGCCGCCAATGTGGACAGAGCTAGCACGCCCAAAACCAGGAAGATGGCCGGCGGGGGTTCGCCTTCCGATCATTGTTAGTGTTCATCATCAATCGGAAGAGGCGGCCGTCGAATTCGATGACGGGCGTGCCGATCCCTTTGACTATAGCGAACGTCAATATGGCGGTCGGCGCGGCGCGTGGCGACTTCTCGACGTGATGACCAAGCATAATATTCTGGGGACCTGGATCGTCTGCGGCGCGACGCTCGAGAAGTACCCGGCGATATCGCGCGAAGCGAGGAAGTTGAAGCACTCATTCGGGGGGCATACCTACGCGCACGAAATGATGTGTAATTACCCGCCCGAAGAGGAACTCGGACTAATCAGAAAGACTGTGAGCGTATTCGAAGATGTGCTCGGCGAGCGATTACGCGGCTGGCGGACCTGCTTTGCCAGTCACCACACCATTGATCTTTTGCTCGAGCACTTCTCCTTCGAATGGGACGCCAGCCTGTGGAATGACGATTTGCCCTACATGATCGAGGGCCATGGCAATAAGCTTCTCGAAATACCATTCTCGCAATACGGCGACGCGGCACTGGCAATCCAGATCACCAATCCAGCGCCCGTCAATCCGTTCTGCACTTGGCATACTAACACGCCGAGCTTCATTGCGAACGCTCTGCGCGCGCAGTTCAATGCGTTGTACGAACGCGGAGCCAATCGGCCAGTGCTCATGCCACTGTCAGTGCACGATTTTATTTTCGGCCGTCCGTCACGCGCGAAAGTTCTCGACGAGTTCATCGCCTTTGCCAAGGAGCATGAGGGCGTCGTGTTTACAACGCATGACGAAGTGCGGAGCTGGTGTTTGAAGAATTACGCTTAGGGGCGTGGTGTAGAAATTGCATTGTGATTTCCAGCGATGATACATCGCCATCACGGGGAATGAAATGCGTTTGTTAACTTCTGTCGTTGCAATGCTATGCATCGGTGCGACGCTTATCCTACCTTCGCTCTCTGCTCACGGCGAAGAGTTTCCAAGCCGCGGCATCAAAATCATAAGCCCGCACCCGCCAGGCGTCGCTACCGACGTATTGGGGCGCGCGCTGGCGCAGAACCTTGCCGAGAGTCTGGGAGTACCGGTCATCGTGGAAGATCGGCCCGGCGCCAATGGCATTATAGCTGCGGGCACGGTCGCTAAGGCCGATCCCGACGGCTATACGATTCTGATTACGAGCGGGAGCCATATCGCTAACGCGTTCACGACGAAGAATTTACCCTTTGATGTTCTCAAAGATTTCGCGCCGGTCACGCAGCTAGCCGCGTCCTACGGTCTGGCGCTGATCACAAACCTGCCGGTGAAAAACGTTCAAGAGCTCGTCGCCTTAGCTAAGTCGAAACCCGGTCAATTAACGTACGCCACAAACGGCGTCGGCAATATTACGCATATTGCTGGATTGTTGTTCGACGCTCGGAACGGAACAAAAATGACTCCAGTTCCGTACAACACACCAAACCTGACGAACGATGTTGTGGCCGGTACAGTCGACATGACCTTCTTTTCGGCGGCCGGAGCGACGCCACTCGTGAGGGCTGGCAAGATCAAAGCCTTAGCCATCACTGGTCCGCGCCGTGATCCCGATCTCCCCGATGTGCCGACGCTTCAGGAACAAGGTTATCCTGATTTCGACGTGACCGGCTATTTCGGCCTGCTGGTGCCGGCGAATACGTCTCGCGATCGCGTCAATAAGATCGCCCAGGAAAGCGCAACGGCGATGAAAAGCCCCGATCTTCAGAAATTCCTGGCGGGATCAGGCATGTATTTCGTTGACAGCGGCCCGGAGCAATTCGCGGCCTTCCTCAAAAGGGATTACGACTACCAGGACAAGCTCATGGCGGAACTCGGCCTAAAGGTTCAATAGGGACCCAGGCGGGGGTTCATACTCCAGATCGGGCCGCCATTTTCGCGATATTTCGGGCTTTTAGTCTCGATACGTGCCGTGACTGGCGCGGACGCTGTCGCAACAAACCTGTGAACATTGCCATCGTGACGGGTCTCGGGCCCGATTTGCAAATACTGTCTGTAAGTCGAATCAGGATGGATAGATATGTCGAAGCTCATGACGAAGTCCGAACTAATCAGCCAAATCGCGGAACGTTCCCAGTTGAAGAAGAGCGACGTAAAAGGCGTCATGGAGACGCTTGCGGCTGTTGGTTACAAGGAATTGAAGAAGAACGGCTCCTTTCTTGTTCCGGGCTTTGCAAAATTTGTCGTCATCAAAAAGCCAGCAACAAAAGAGCGTAAGGGCATCAATCCCTTCACTAAAGAGCCGACCGTATTCAAGGCCAAACCCGCGCGAAAAATTATCAAGGCGCGTCCCGTCAAGGCAGCCAAGGACGCAGTGTGAAACGGCGCCAATAGATCCGAATTATGTGCGAAGGCGACATTTTAGATCGAGCGAGCGGCAGCTCGGAGTCCGTTCGTCTGGAACGCGGCATGGTACAATCAGCTCGCGTAGGAATAACTGATTAAGTAAGTAGAATTTCCATCCAAGTCGCTTGTCTGCCTTGTTCCACTCGCTAAGAAATTCGCCTTTCTTAGCCAGTTGGTTTGACGCGAAAGCACTGAGCGCTGAGCGACGAGCCCGCCGAGTTTGGCGAAATCGCGGCATCGCGTCTGGCTTCGGCCTTCAATATTCTCTTTGAGGATCGATAGCGTTCAATAGACCCTGGCCAGCAACGAGATGTTGGGCGTTCTTGAACGCCAGATCGAGAGTCTTTGGCAGATATTCATCCTCATCATCGGAGGTGACGTGCTGCATCACGATGAGACAATCCGTTCGCCAGAGTGGAGAATCCGGCGGCAGCGGCTCCTGCTCGAAGACGTCGAGGATCGCACCGGATAGCTGTCCCGCGTTCAAGGCGTCGACGAGGGCTTCGTGATCAATCAGACCGCCACGCCCGATATTGATGAGGCCAGCTCCCTGTTTTATCAACCCAAGGCGCCGCCGGTCGAGCATGCGGTTGGTTTTCTGCGTCAGCGGCATCGCCAGCACGACAAAGTCAGCGCAGGCGAGCGCCGTGTCGAGATCTTCCGGCCGGAACATTTGGTCGACGCTGGGATGCGCCCCGCCGCTGCGCCTCACCCCGAGGACGCGCAATCCCAATTGGTGAGCCGCTCTGGCAAAGGCGCCACCCATGTCTCCTACGCCAATGATCAGTACAGTTTTGCCGCGTATGGCCGGAGTGAATATCTGCCGCCATAGCATTCTGCGCTGATTGCTTACGATCTGTGGGACGCGGGCATTGAGCATCAGCAGCATCATCAGCGCTGATTCCTGAATTTTCTCCGCGTGAACGCCACTGTTATTGGTCAGAACCGCGTTTGGGGGCAGCCAATCGAGCGGCAGAAGCGGTTCGATTCCAGCGCCTGTAACATGGATCCAGCGCAAGTTCGGCGCCATGCGACCGAGCGAACGAAGCGGAAAGCCGGGATTCAGCAGGACGTCATTATGGGTGACGAGACCCAGCGTCTGCGGCATCCACGATAGATCCTTCAAATCCTCACCGAAGGACGTTGATATCGCCACACCGCTGCGAGACTTAGCGTCGGCGATCAAGGCCGGCGTGATGCGAAACACCCGCGGTCGATCCGACATCGTCTCGAAATGTATCAACGGGACTGCCAACGGGTCAGCGGGAAGATTTGGCATGAGCGATCAATTCTTCCCAGCCAAGCTTTAGATGGCTGCGCAAGACGCGCTCGACCTTATCTGCCGATCCCGATCGTAGCGCCGCGACGATCTTTTTGTGATCTTCCTGCGCGCGTTTCGCCATGGCCGTGTTTTGACGGCTTATCCAGTGGCGATTAAGGAAATATTCGCGAAAGCCGCTGATCATATCGAGAAGGCGCGCCGAACCCGACGCTTCCGCGATGGTCACATGAAATTGCTGATTGATGCGAACGCGCTCCTTGAATGAAGCGGTCCGCGCATCCTTCACCAGCATATCCAGCTTGGCCAATTGTTTCGGCGTGATCCGCTTGGCGGCCAGCCGCGCAGCGCACAATTCTAGAGCCTCGCGAATATGGTAGATGTCCTCCATCTCACTCATCGTGTCGATGACTTCGACACCGCCGGTGTTGAGTTCGCGCACCAGCCAGTCGCCGATCAAACGTGAGATTGCTTCGCGCACTGGCGTGCGGCTGACTTTCAAGGCTGCCGCGACCTCAGTCTCGCGTAATCGCGTTCCCGCAGCGATTTGCTCCGACAAAATAGCTTGCCTCAGATGGCGATAGACTTGGTCGGCAACTCGATCCGGCCGCGCAACCGAAAATTGCGCGAGATGTCCCGCGTTTGCCGGTTCAACTTTCGCTTCTGTCTCTTTGATTTCGGTCCGTTCCATAGGTCAATACTGTTCGTTGTTTGATCGTGAAAAGAAAGGCGAGCAGCACGCATGCCGCCCGTTTGTGCAGCTGCAGCATAGAAGTTAAGCGCCACAAGAATTGACAACGTGTATTCTGCATGCAGGATACAGGAGTCTTTGCTTTTCGCAATCGGGGTGTTGCGACAGCAGATATGCGGTTCTGACCGATGGGCCACCGGCAGGGCTCGCATCATGCGAGTTGCGGGGTTGCCTCGGAAAGGCGTGTTCATGACGTTGAGAGTATCCCGTCGGGTCGTATTAGCCGGCAGCGGTATGTTGATCGCTGCCCCGTTCGTTCGAGGCCCGGCTTTAGCCGCGACGACGAGCCTCAAGATGGCGCTGCCGTGGATCCCCCATGGTGGCTACGCATTTCTGTTTGCAGCGAAGCAGCTCGGTTATTGGAGCGATCGCGGGCTCGACGTGCAGGTGGATCGCGGCTTCGGCTCCGGAGATACCTGCAAGCGGGTCGCGCTCGGCCAGTACGATTATGGTCTTGCCGATTTTGCGACGATGGTGAAACTTGCAGACGACGGCTTGCCGCTGGTCTGCATTGGAATGGTCGCGCATGTCTCGCAGCTCGGCATTTTGAGTCTCAAAGAGAGCAATATCACCCAGCCGAAGGATCTTGAGGGCAAGACGCTCGGTACCACGTCGGGGAGCGCCGATTATGCGTTGTGGCCGGGGTTCGTCGCCGCCACCGGAATCGACGCCGACAAAGTGAAGATCAACATTGTCGGACCGGAATTGCGGCTGCGGCTTCTGACCGATAAAAAGATCGACGCCATCGGGTCGGTCTATGGTTCGGACGCTCCGATCTTTCTGTCGCGAGGTATTCCTTACAATCTAATGCTGCATGCCAAATATGGGCTGGACATGTACAGCAATGCGATCGTCGTTCATCGCGATCGGGTTGCAAGCAGCCCGGAGCAGTGCCAGGCCTTGCTCGATGGCGCCATGGCGGGGCTCAAATACAGCTTCCTCGAACCGGAAAAGACGACCGACATCCATCTGGACATGGTGAAGGAATATGAGGGCGCTAGTGCCGACCGGAACTTCGTCAAGTACGGCGTGCTGATCAACACCGCCACGGGTCTTGCGCCGTATCTGGGCGAGAAAGGCCTGGGCTATATGGAAAACGAGCGTGTCGCCGGTACTCAAGACAAGATCGCGAAATATCTCGGCGTGAAATCCGCCCAGGATCCGTCCGCGCTCTACACCAATAAATTCGCCGGCAAAGTCACGCTTACTGCTGCCGAATGGCAGATGGTGCGAGATAGTGTGAAAGATTACACACTTTGACATGTTGAACGAACGCGCCCCCATTGCGCTCGAACTGCGCCCAGAGATCCAACTGGCCGGGGTGTCGAAGTCCTACGGCGAGGGGCGTGACGCCATCAAGGCCGTCGATCAGATTGATCTCGAGATCGGCCACAACCAATTCATTTCGCTCTTGGGTCCATCGGGCTGTGGCAAGAGCACTTTGATGCTAATGATCGCCGGCCTCGTGGTTCCCAGTGGCGGCGTCATTTCCATTAAGGGCCGCGAGATTGACGGGCCGCTGCGCACAAATGGCATCGTGTTCCAAAATCCGGTTCTGCTGCCTTGGCGCATCGTATTGGACAACGTCTTACTCCCGATCGAATTGATGGGTGAGAACGTCAATAAATATCGGGCTCATGCCTATGAGCTCCTTGAGATTGCCGGCATCGCGGACTACGCCAACCGTCTGCCGCATGAATTATCTGGTGGTATGCGCCAGCGCGCGGGGATCTGCCGGGCGCTGATTCAGCATCCGACCTTGCTCCTGATGGACGAGCCGTTCAGCGCGCTCGATGCCATCACGCGGGATGAGATGAACATGGAATTGCTGCGGCTATGGGAGCGCGACCGCAAGACCGTGGTTTTTATCACGCACAGCATTTCCGAGGCGATCTTCTTATCGGATCGCGTCGTTGTCATCAGCAAGCGCCCGGCTCGGGTCGTCGAAGACATCGTCGTTCCGCTACCTCGGCCGCGGGCCGTCGAAATGCAGGAGACCCCGCAATTCGCCCAATTGCGGGGACGCGTCCGCAAACTGATCGAACACTGAGGGCGGCATGGCGGCAGCATCCGGCAGATTCGTCTATCTGAGGCTCATGGGTCGCGCGTTGAAGCCGCAGCGCGGCGAGTCATGGTTCGCCAATGCAGCCTGGGCGCTGGCGCTGTTCATCGTGGTTCTCGCGGGCTGGCAGCTGGCGGTCAGGTTGTTCCGCATTCCCGATATCATTCTTCCAAGCCCGAGCGACATCGCTGAATATTTGATTCGGCGTGACCAATTGTTCGTCAAACATCTTTGGCCAACGCTAGTGCAGACAATCGAAGGTTTCGCGCTGGCGGTCATTGGTGGCGTGACGCTTGCGATCATCGTATCGTTGAGCGCGTTCGGCAGGCGCGCCATCATGCCTCTCCTGGTCGTGGCACAGATCGTTCCGAAGATCGCTGTCGCTCCGCTGTTCATGTTATGGTTCGGCCTCGGAGATCTGGCGCGCGTATTGATCGCTTTCACCGTCGCCTTCTTTCCGATGGTGATTAACACTATCTCGGGCCTAAACAGCATCAGCCACGAAGTGCAGTTGCTCGGGCGGGCGTTTGCACGCGGACGCTGGGAGTTTTTCACCAAGATCCAGTTGCCGCACGCTTTGCCCTACATTTTCGACGGGATGAAAGTCTCAATCACGCTCGCGATCATCGGCGTGATCGTCGCTGAATTCGTATCATCACAGCGCGGACTCGGATATCTCATCATGTTCGCCAATGGCCAGCTCGACACGACGATGATGATGGCGGCGATCGTTGTCCTCAGCGTCATGGGCCTCGCGCTCTATGCCATCGTCGCCGTGCTGGCGCGCGCCATCGTTTATTGGCGCATTCCGAACGAGGGATAGACATGTTGGCGCAGGACGAAGGCTTCCAAGCGCGATTGCGGGCCACGGTCAGTGGCGGCCGAACAGTTTGGCCGGACGGTAAGCGATCGGCGCTACTGCTTACCTACGATATGGATGCTGACTCGTCGTGGATCTCGCGCGGACTAGATGAGCCAGTGGCCCGCTCAGCCGGCCAGTTCGAGGTGAATGTCGGTACGCCTTGTATTCTCGAGCTGATGAAATGGTTTGGGTTGAAATCGACGTTCTTCACTCCGGGTTGGATCGCCGAGCAATATCCGGCGATGGTGGAGGCTGTCGTCAGGGACGGTCATGAGATTGGCCTGCACGGTTATCTCCATGAGCCCCCGCCGAAACTAAGCGAGGCGGAAGAGATTGAGGCCGTGCGCCGGGGCAGCGCCGCCCTGGAAGCGGTCACGGGTGTTCGTCCGGTCGGTTACCGCTCGCCGATCTGGCAATTCAGCGCCAATACCGTACGCATCCTGCATCAGGCCGGATTCAAATATACCAGCGATTTCATGCATACCTTGCTGCCGACCTGGAATGAGGTGAATGGTGTCCCGATCGATATGATCAACCTGCCGGGAAGCTGGGTCCTCGACGACGCGGTCTATTTCCAGTTCCACATCACGATCAGAACGGCAATGCGCCGGGCTGCGGATGTCCTCGAGATCTACAAAGAGGAATTCCGCGCCGTGCATGGGTGCGGCGGTCTTTTCGTTCTGGTCATGCATCCGCAACTGAGTGGCCGGCCATCGCGGGTACTGATGCTCAAAGAGTTCATGGATTACGTCAAAGGCTTCGAAGGCGTCTGGCTGCCGCGCCCAATCGAGGTCGTCGACTATTGGCGGTCCGAGCACAAGCTGGCGGCCGTGCCGGTTGCCAAAAGATGAACGAGAGAAAGACCGCCGCAGGCGGATCGAGGCAATGGTGAGTCTGGGCGAGGTGAAAATGGAACCGCATCACGATCTGTTCAATCCCGCGTATTATGCCGGCGTTCGCAAGCCGCTTCTTGAGGCGGAGACCGTGCCGGCCTGGTGTTATACGTCGCAGGAATTCTACCAGCGCGAGGTCGAGCGCATCTGGCGCAAGTTGTGGAATTTCGTCGGCTCGGCCGACCAGATCGCAAATCCCGGCGATTATTTCACGCTGAATTTCACCGGCGTACCGCTGATCATCCTGCGCGATCAGGATGGCGTCATTCGCGCATTTGCCAACACCTGCCGGCATCGCGGCTCTGAGCTGCTGGAGGGCAAGGGCAATTGCAAATTGATCGTCTGCCCCTATCACAGCTGGACTTTCGAGCTAAACGGCAATCTGCGCGGCGCGCCCGAGATGGAGAAGACGATCGGCTTTGAGAAGGCCGATTATGGTCTGCGTCCAATCAAGGTGGACACCTGGGGTGGCTTTCTTTTCGTGAATTTCGACGATAACTGCCCGCCGCTCAAGCAACATCTCGGCGATCTGCCGGAAAAGCTCGCGCCCTATGGGCTCGAGGACATGGCGCTCGTCCGCAGAAAGACCTACGAGATCGATTGCAATTGGAAGCTGTTCGTCGAGAATGCGAAGGAATCCTATCACATCGGTACGGTGCATCGCTCGACCATCAACAAGTATGCGTCAGCGAAATCGGCCGGTTATTGGGTCGAGGAGCCGACCGGGGATTACGTCGTTACTTTCGCGAAACATGAGGGCAGCATGGCGCTCCTCAAGGAGGCCAAGGGCTTCCCCACGATCGAGTCGCTCAAAGGTCGGCGCGAGGCTGAGGGCACCTATGCCCCGCTAATTTATCCGAGCACCTATCTTGCCTGCACCATCGACTGCGCCTGGTACCTGGAAATGCATCCGCTAAGCCCGTCACGGACGCGAATGATTCACGGCGCGCTGTTCCCGCGAGATCGGACGCTGCGGCCGGATTTCGAAGAGACCGTCAAGAATTACTATCACCGCTGGGATCTTACGATCGAGGAAGACATCGTCGCCTCAGAACGACAGCAGAAGGGTCTCGATACACCTTTCGCGCCGCCCGGACGGTTCTCCTACCGCGAGCCACTGGTGCATCAGATCGACAATTGGATCCTCGACCGGGTCCTCGACAAATAGATGGTGTCAACGTGGCGCAAAGTGCAGCCATGACCGCAAGAGCCGCGTCTGACGCGCTGGCGCCCTATAAGGTCTCTGGTCCGCAGACGAAGCGCGCCTATGCGGACTTGCACGAACACGTGATGGCTCTCGCGGATGCGGGACTGCTCCACGTCATTGACGCGCCGATCAATAAAGACACCGAGATCCATCCGTTAGTGCGCTGGCAATACCGCGGTGGCATCCCTTCGGAGCAACGCAAGGCTTTCTTGTTCACACAGCCGACTGACGCGCGCGGCCGATCCTATAAGGGGGCGGTTCTGGTCGGCGGGCTTGCCGGCAACAATGCGATCTATCGCATTGGTTTCGGGAAGTCGCTCGATGACGTCGGCGCCGCATGGCGTACGGCGATCGCGGCGCCGATTGCGCCGCGGCGCGTTACGACGGCTGTCTGCCAGGAGTTCGTTACGCTTGGTGACAATCTCGACATCGATGGCGAGGGTCTGGGCGCGTTGCCGGTGCCTGTGTCGACGCCAGGTTGGGACAACGGACCTTATCTGTCGGCCGGTCATTATATAACCAAGGATCCTGACACCGGCGTGCAGAATGTCGGCACTTATCGCGGGCAGATCAAATCACCGCGCCGGCTCGGCATGAACGCGTCGGTGGATTTTCGGCAAGGCATTTACCAGCACTGGCTCAAATACAAAGCGCGCGGCGAGCCCATGCCGGCTTGCGTCGTGGTCGGCTGCCCGCCGGTCATATCTTATGCCAGCGGCACCAAGGTTCCCGACGGCCTCGACGAGATCGCGGTCGCCGGAGCGCTCGCTGGCGGCGCCATCGATGTCGTGCCGGCCATAACCGTGGATATTCTTGTTCCCGCCGACGCCGAATATGTGATCGAAGGGTTTATCAGCACCACTGAATTGGAGCCAGAGGGTCCGTTCGGCGAGTCCCACGGGCACGTCAATCTGCTCGAATACAACGCCTTTATGGACATAACGGCGATCACGCGTCGCCGCCATCCAATCCTGACGTCCATTATGAGCCAAGTCGCACCGAGCGAATCGAGCACGATTCGGCAATCGGCGATGCAGCCCGAACTCCTCGCATATTTGAAAAGTGAGATCGGCGTGCATGGTGTACGCCGTGTTCATATGCACGAGCCATTGACCTCCGTACTGGCTTTTTTTGTTATCCAATTTGAACGCGGTACCTCGCAGACCGAAGTCTGGCGGGCGCTCCGCGCCGCGGCGAGTCGCTACCGTTATGCGGGCCGATGGATCCTCGCCGTCGACAACGACATAGATCCGGAAAATTGCGACGCGCTGTTCTGGGCGATGTCTTATCGTTGCCAGCCTCAGTTCGATCTGAAACTCGTTGATCGCAAGGAAGCTGGGCACGGGCCGCGCAATCCGCGCGACGATGGTGAGCTGTCATCGGTTTTGATCAATGCGACGCTCAAAACTCCATTTCCACCGGTCGCTCTGCCCAAGCGCGAATTCATGGAGAACGCGCGCGCGTTGTGGGAGCGGTTCGGCTTGCCTTCATTGACGCCGGAATCTCCCTGGTGCGGCTACGATCTCGGCGCGTGGACCGACGAGCTCGAACGGCAAGCGCGAATGGGTGCGAGTGGGGATCATTTTGCGCTCGGCCGCGAATCCGAGCGCCAGCGCCGAGACGATGTCACTATGAACACGCCAATCGACACCAGCGGGCGGCGAGGTGAGTGACGTGACTTTAGTCGAGGCTAATCCCGTCGCTTCACCGCGCGATAAAGCTGCCAAGGTACCGGCCGTGGAAGCCAACGACATTACACTGGACGGGATCAGCAAGGTTTTTACGACGCGCCGCGGCGACGTCCATGCTCTCGACGACGTGAATCTCTCGATCCGCCGCAAGGAATTCGTCTGCTTACTGGGGCCAAGCGGGTGCGGCAAGTCAACGATCCTGGCATTGATCGCGGGTCTCGCCAAGCCGAGCGTCGGCTCTGTGACGGTCGACGGCCGATCCGTCGATGCGGCGCGGCGCAATCATCGGATCGGTCTCGTGTTCCAGGACGCCGTACTACTGCCGTGGCGCACCGCCAGCGAGAATGTGTCGCTGCCGCTCGAAGTGCTGAAAATACCGCGCCAGGAACGCGACGACAGAATCAAGGCGGCGCTGACTCTGGTTGGGCTGACCGGCTTTGAGCGGCGCTTTCCTCATGAATTGTCTGGCGGGATGCGGCAGCGGCTTGGCATTGCCCGCGCCTTGTCGTTCGACCCGCAGGTCCTCTTGATGGACGAGCCCTTCGGCGCGTTGGATGCGATCACGCGGGACAATATGTCGATCGAGCTTCTCCGCATCTGGGAGCATCGGCAGAAGACCGTCGTCTTCGTCACTCACAGCATCAGCGAAGCCGTCTATTTGTCGGATCGCGTGGTGGTCATGACGCCTCGTCCCGGACGGATTGCCGGGATTGTGGAGAATCTGTTGCCGCGTCCGCGCCCTTTGCGCATCCGCGACAGCTCGGAATTCATCGCGTTGTCGCGTCAATTGCGCGATCTTTTGGAGGCCGAATGAGCGATGTCGGCGAAGTATTACGGCGAGGGCTGCCTTCGTTCGTGACGGTGCTCGGGTTCATCGTGTGTTGGCAAGCACTGGTCATGATCTTTCATGTGCCAAGCTGGTTGTTGCCGGCGCCGAGCGTCATCTGGATGGAATTCGTTAAGCAATCGCACATGCTCGGCAAGCACATCGTGGTGACGGCAACCGGTGCGTTGGGCGGCCTCGTCGTTGGCGCCGCATGCGGCCTCGTACTCGCGGTCCTCATGGTCCAGTCGCGGCTGCTGTCTCGGATCTTGATGCCGCTTCTCGTGATCGATCAAAGTGTTCCGAAGATGGCACTGGCACCGATCTTCGTCATTTGGTTCGGTACCGGCATGATGACCCGCGTCGTAATCGCCATGGTCATTTCCTTTTTCCCGGTAGTAATCAATGCAATCCGAGGGATGACAACCGTCGATCGCCGCGTCAACGATCTGATGACGACGATCTCTGCTTCGCGCTGGAATATTATGACCAAGGTTCAGTTGCCGAACGCGGTGCCGTACATCTTTTCCGGATTGAAGGTCGCCGTGCCGCTTTCGATCATCGGTGCGGTCGTAGCCGAATTCATGCAATCGGATTCCGGGCTGGGCTACATCGTGCTTGTTGCCGTGGGCAACGTGAACACGCCGATGGTTTTTGTTGCAGTACTGCTGATGGCGCTGCTGAGTTTAACACTGTTCGCGGTCATTTCGGGATTCGAATGGCTCTTGCTCCGCGGACGGTTCAATTATCTGACTGCCGGGAATGACACGTAGAGTTCGGAGAGAAGAGGGGAATGCCTATGGCGCGGGTACCGAGAGAGGAAAGGGCGTTGATCACGACGCTGGCTATTATTTTGGCGGCCGTATTGGTGTGGGCGAAACCTTCAAACGCCGCAGAGATGGTCACGGTTCGGCTCTCCTACACGCCTTTTGCGGCCCATATCCCGATCTACGTGGCAAAAGCGAAGGGCTACTACGAAAGCGCCGGCCTTGACGTCGACATTCAGCCGGGACGCGGATCGACCTTCGCGGCAATGACCGTCGGAGCCGGCAAGGAGGAATTCGGCGTTTCGGATGCGGCTTCCGTGCTGGCGGCGCGCGCGAAGGGCGTGCCGGTGATCGCCGTGGGTCATCTGCAGCAGGATAATGGCGTTGCACTGGTCGCGCGGGAAGGGTCCGGCATCGAGAAGGTCGAAGACCTCAAGGGCCGCAATGTCGGTATTTTTCCGGGCAGCACGACGACGATTTTTCTGCAGGCGTTGTTAAAGAAGCACGGGCTGAGCATGGACGACGTCACGGCGGTGACGTGGCGTCCCGGCACCGATCTGCCGCTTCTTCTGGATGGAAAGATCGATGCCGAGGCCGAAGTTTACAATAACGAACTCGTCACCTGGCGCATTGAGCATCCAGAATTGAAGCTCAAGGTTTGGCCGATGGCGACGCTCGGCTTCGACACACCCGGATATGCGCTCGTCACGTACGAAGGTCTGGCCAAGACCAAGCCGGATGTGGTGAAGGGCTTCGTCAAGGCAACGTTCAAAGGCACTGAATATGCCTTGCAGCATCCGGACGAAGCAGTCGCGATTCTTGTTGCTGCGGCCCCTGAATTGAAATCGGAGGTTGAGGCGGCGAAGTGGAAAGCCACCATTCCGGCAACAACGAGCGCCGCCACACAAAAGGATGGCTTAGGCGCGCTCGACCGCTCGAAATGGGAGCATCTGAACGAGCTCTTGAAGACCTATGCCGTCATTGACAACGAAGTCGATCTGGATGGTGCGCTGAAGAACAACTTTCGCTGATCAGGTGGGGCGCGCAGCCCGTGGCGTCGGCGGCCTTACGTTCAATCGAGGGGTATATCGGGGAGGGAATTAGAATGGCTAAATCCGCCAAGAAAGCGAATGCCAAGACGAAGGCCGTTCCCAAACGGTCGGCCAAATCCAAGATGAAGGTAGCGGCGAGCGCGAGACAACATGAGGCGCGCACGCTGCCGGGCCCAAGTCCAGTCGTGAAGCCATGGCCCAAGGGCTATAGGAGCGCCTGTCTGTTTACATTTGACCTCGACGCCGAGGTGACCTGGGTGTTCCGCCAAGTGAACGATCCAATCGCTTTGTCGATGGGCCAGTTCGAGCCGCGGGTCGGAGTGCCTCTTCTCCTGAACATGCTCGATGAATTCGCCATCAAGAGCACGTTCTTTGTACCTGGCTGGGTTGCCGAAAAATATATGCCGATGCTCGAAGACATCCTGCGCCGCGGCCATCACGTCGAGCACCACGGTTATCTTCACGAGCCGCCGGGCACTTTCAAATCCGAGGAAGAAGAGGAGGCGGCCCTGGTCAAAGGGATCGCAACGCTCGAGCGGCTTACTGGACGCCGGCCGCGGGCTTATCGGTCGCCATTTTGGGAATTCAGCGCCAATACTATTCCGCTCCTGGAGCGCCACGGTTTCGAATATACCGGCGATCTGATGAATACGCTGCTGCCCGAATACCACGTCGTCAACGCCAGAACGACATCAATGATCAATCTGCCTGGCCACTGGATTCTGGATGACCTCGCTCACTTCTATTATCACATCAGTGCGCGAAAGACGATTTTGTCCTGTAAACAAGTTCTCGATCTTTATAAGGAAGAGCTGGAAGGCATCCGTGCGTATGGCGGCCTTTTCACCCTGACGATGCATCCTCAAGCCAGCGGACGCCCCTCGCGTGTGCTGATGATTAGAGAATTCATCCAATACGTTCTGTCTTTAAAAGACGTCTGGATAACCAGTCCGGCCGAGCTCGTCGAATATTGGCGAACCGCGCACCCGCCTGATCAGGCGGCGCTGGCGTAATGTATTGCCTAATAGAGTCGATGCTCATCCAACACGGTGATCCGTCCCAATGACAAGTTCACATCGCGTGGTTCTCGAACAAACCATTCCGGCGCGCGCCGAATGGGGAGGGGTGATAAAAAAGGGACAGCATCTGCGGATCGTGGATCTCGAGGGACGGCAGGCCGTCGATTTTCTCTGCTACAACGCGGATGACCGTGAAGAGCGGTATTTTGCTCCGAATACGATCAAGGCATCAGGCACGATCTCGCTGACCAAAGGTCACGTGCTCTATTCGGATCAGGCACAGCCATTGTTCACAATCGTGGAGGACACCTACGGTTCCCACGACACGATCGGCGGTGCTTGTAGCGCCGTTAGCAATGAAATGCTTTATGGCGTCAAGGAATGCCCAGGGTGTCGGGAGAATTTTCTCAAGGCTCTGGCTCCTTATGGCATGGGACGCCGCGACGTCGTCCCAAATATCAATTTCTTCATGCGCGTTCCGGTGGAGCGCAAAGGTGAGGCGGCGATCGCGCGCGGGGATTCATCCCCTGGAAGTTATGTCGAATTGCGGGCGGAGATGAACGTACTCGCGGTGATATCGAACTGTCCGCAGATCAATAATCCCTGCAACGATTTCAATCCGACACCGATACGTGTGATCATCTCTGAATAAGAGTGAGAGGCGGCAGCATGTTTGAAATAAAGATGGTCAATCCCGAGAAGCTCCATGCACCAGTCGGGCCATATTGTCAGGTGGCGGCGGCGAAAGCGTCGCAGTTTGTGTTTCTTGCCGGACAGACCGCGACCGATCACGACGGTAACGTCGTCGGCGCTGGGGATTTCGAGGCGCAGTGCCAGCAGGTTTTCGCCAATGTCGAGACGGCGCTGCAATCGGTCGGCGCGGGTTGGAGTAACGTCGTTCATTTCACGAATTATTTGGTCAGTCCCGAGGACCAGCCGAAATTTGTGAAGTTCCGGATGGGATTCTTTCCAAAGGCGTTTCCCGACGGCTACCCGCCGAATACGCTACTTTACGTCGGGCGCTTGCTACGCACGGAATTCTTGGTGGAGGTTCAGGCAATCGCTGCCATTTAGGCTTATCCACTCTCTCCGCGGCCGGGCTCAGGAATCGGCAGATCGTTGCGTCAGTAGCGGCATTGGTAACCCGTGACTGCGCTTGATATTTCAAATCGACACGAGCTGTGGCGTCCGCCAACTGATTAACAAAGTAGAATTTTGGAGTCAGTTGCTCGCACTTGCTATGAAATACACCTTTCCTAGCCAGTCGAATCTACCGTGCGTGTTCGCAGAATGACGGGTTATGGAACCGGGTCGGCTGCGCTGAATGGCCAAGCCAGCGCATTTCATTGTCAGGCCTCGTAATCTGATGTCAGAGAGCTGAAATCAAGTGAGTTACTTTCGGTTTTCCATCGACTTGAAAGCGATTGACCAACTCCTGCATGTTACGATCGGCATCTGTTACTCGTTCATGCTGACGAAGATGTTCGGCCCACGAATCCAACATGAAGCTTTCAACAAAGCAGTCGCTCTGCGAAGGATATTCGTAGATTCCCCAAGCGAATGCCCCATCACGCCGTCGCTCGCCCGCGAGGTGTGTGATGGCACTGAGAAACTCTTCACGGTCTTTTGGATGAATTCGATATTCAATCGTTACCAGAACTGGTCCTCGGTCTAACGTAGTGTCCTGGGAAACAACTGGCTCCGGCCAATGTTTAGACGGCGTGAGGTCAAGGGCGGCGCCGGTCTCAAGTTTCCAGCGCCACAACAGAGGAATCGCAACAAGAGCCCCAAGCGCGGCGGCAATATGAGCAGCAGGTAGACCAGACCATGTGGCGACCTTGCCCCAAATTAGGCTCCCGAGCGTTAGGCAACCAAACATTACGGTATTATATATTGAAAGACCGCGGCTCCGTACCCATTCTGGAAGCGCAACCTGAGCAGAGACGTTAAGTGTCGCCAGTACAGCGATCCATGAAACGCCAGCAAGCAGGCTTGCAGTAAGTGCAATCGAAGTTTGCCTCGCGACTGCAAATAGCAAAAGCGCGCTGGCTGTGCCGATCGCTCCTGCGGCAACCAGTCGGTCAGCCCCAAGGGTTCTCTTAAATAATGGCAACGCAATAGCGCCGCCTACGGCACCTACGCCGATCGCACCGAGCAAAATGCCGTAAAGTGTAGGTCCGCCCGCGACTTGATCGTGCGCAACCAGCGGCAATAGCGCCCAATACGCACTTGCGAATACGAAAAATCCAACAGCCCTTATTTGTGTGGCGCGTAGATGCGGATTGTGCCGTGCATAGCGTAAGCCGGCACCGATCGCGAGAAAGAATCTTTCTGGCGGAGCATTGCGATTGGCACCGGCATCCGGCGGCCGCCACCACAGCAGGGCCGCGATGACACCCACATTGCTGAGCGCGTTCAGCCAAAAAGGCGCATCCATGCCCCAAGCGGTGATGATAACGCCAGCAAGCGCGGGACCGATCGCCCGACTGACGTTAACACCGGCGCTGTTTAGTGCGACAGCAGACTGCAGCATTGGTCGAGGCACCAGTTGCGGAACGATCGACTGCCATACCGGCATGATCAGCGCAGCGGCACTAGTCGCAAGAAACAAGAAGGCCAGCAGAACACTGGGTGTCACGACATTAAGCCTGATCAGGGCAACGAAACCCATGACAAGCAAGGTGACAGTGATCTGGATAACGATGATCAGCTTACGGCGGTCGACGACATCGCCAAGCGCTCCCGCCGGTATGGCGAACAGGAACATCGGCAGAGCGGCCGCCACCTGGACCATTGAAACGATAAATGGATCGGGATTGAGGGTGGTCATAAACCAGCCTGCCGCCGCGCTCTGCATCCAAGTGCCGACATTGGCTACTACGGTGGCGATCCACAGAACGGCGAAGGCTCGATGACGAAACGGGCCGAGCGATCCATTGCTCTCTGGCGGAGCGGGTTCACTAACAGCTGTTGTGCTCTCAATCTCTCCCGCTTGCATTTTCGTATTTCCGGCTGATCGGAATTGGTTCGCGTGGGTATATTCATGCTTGACGTGAAACCTAAGTCCCCACTTTCTGTCGCATCATTGCTTCACAATCCGTATGCGATCTGGACGCCCAGATAATCGCTGTCATGCCCGCCCGCCCGTCGGATCACGTCGCTGACGTCGAAACGAACAGCCTGAATGGCAAAGGAAGCCCTGGACGTCATCGCCCAATTCAGATCAAGCTGGCCATAGGTGCCGGTGTAGCGTCCTGTGCTGGCTGCGCTGTCGCTCTCTTGCGCATGCGCTAGGTGAGGAAGGAGCAAATACGTAATCGTTGTTACGAACAGCAGGCGCCACAGCACCGTGCGGCGAAGTTTTGGGGATTGCGAACGAGATTGGCATTGAATCCGGCC
>Ga0210395_10000170_pt1 | contig 51657 bp, 31 predicted proteins | sample IncBWH4OmetaG_FD_150861 | JGI IMG/M metagenome (GOLD analysis project Ga0210395, IMG submission 150861) | Forest soil microbial communities from Barre Woods Harvard Forest LTER site, Petersham, Massachusetts, United States - Inc-BW-H-4-O ...
TCGGCGTCTCGGTGACAAAGCAGATATGCGCCGGCATCCGCTTTTCGCCGCCCAGCACCATCGCGCCGCCACTGGGATCAAGATCCTTGGCGGCGTCGAGATGGATCTTTTGCTGGCCGAAATGCAGGGCGGCCCGACCCTCGCCCATGGTCTCGATCTCCATGCCGAGCACGCGCCGGTAGAACTCCACGCTGCGGTCGATGTCGGCGACGGTGATATTCAGATGGTCGATGCGCTCGATCTTCATGGCCGGCCTCCTCGGTTTGAGCAGGTCGCGAGATTGCCACGATCTGAAGCGTTGGGCCAGCCCAACGCGCCTTGCCAACGGCGCTGCGGCGCCCCACCTGGAATGTCCATGATCAAACCGCATCGATTGTCAGTTACGCAACTCGCCGAAACATCGATATACCCGGTTCCCTGCGTTTAATTCCCGTTTTCCGCCGATTCAATTCCCGTCCGTCGGCGGAAAATTCCCGTTTACGGCGACAACAGGAATTCGCCTCCAACTCCTTGATCGGCTTGCCGAAAATCCAGAACTTAGCCGGCACGGAGCAGCGATTTCCGGGATAATTCCCGTCGAACCGGGAAATCCGCGCTTCAAGGTGCTGCTCACCCGTCGGATCGCGGGCGCAGCCGGAACAGGGGCGGGTGGTCGGGTTGGGTGGTGACGATGGCGCGGGGCGTGACCGGGGCGTCGTCGGCGCGTTCGATATGGAAGGCGCGGGTCAGCGTTGCCAAAACCAGCACCGCCTCGGTCAGCGCGAACTGCGCGCCGATGCAGACGCGCGGCCCGACGCCGAACGGTAGGTAGGCGAAACGGTCGGGCGGCGGGGCATCGAGCAGAAAGCGCGATGGGTCGAAGACCTCCGGCTGCGCCCACAGCGGGCGGTGGCGATGCAGGACCCAGGGTGCGATCAGCACCACCGTCTTTGCCTTTACCGGAACGTCGCCGGCGACGTCGTCCCCGATCGCCTGGCGCGCCAGCGTGAAGGCCGGCGGGTAAAGCCGCATCGCCTCCTGTACGACGGCGCGGGTATAGACGAGGCCGGAGAGCGCATCGGCGGCGTGGTCGGGCCCGAGGTCGATCGCGGCGGCCTCGTCGGCGAGCCGCTCCTGGCGGTCGGGTGCGCCTGCCAACAGATAGAACGACCAGAACAAGGCCGCCGCCGTCGTCTCGTGGCCGGCGACGATCATCGTCGCCACCTGGTCGGCAAGCCGGGCGGGCGGGAACAGCGCGCCGCTCTCTGGGTCCTTGGCGTCGGCCATCAGGTCGAACAGATCGCGCGGGGCACCGGCCGAGCCCTGGCTGCGGCGGGCGGCGATGATCCGCCCGATCAGCCGCAGCCAGCGGCGGCGAAACCGCCAGCGCAGCAGGTCGCGCGGGCTCGGGACCGAGGGAGGCAGCAGAAAGTCGAGCAGGTTAGGCCGCCCGAGACGCTGGGCGTAGCCCTTGATCAGCCCGCGCAGCTCGGCGCCGTAGCACTCCATCTCAAGCGAAAACATCGAGGCGCCGGCGATTTCCAGCGCCAGGAACTGCATCGCCGCAAGTAGGTCGACCGGGGCGGCGCCCGCGGCTTTCAGATCGGTGACCGCGGCGTTGGCGGCGCGCGCGACGTGGCGCGCGAGCATCGGCATCGTGCGCGGCGCAAAGGCCGGGGCCAAGGTACGGCGCTGCTGCCGCCAATCTTCTCCGCGGCTCAGCAGCAGCCCCCTGCCGAGCAACGGGCGCAGGATGCGGATGCCGGCAGCGGTGCGGCGGTAATTCGCCGAATTGTCGACCAGGATATGCTGGATGCCGACGGGGCGGCTCATGATGATCTGCCGGCGACCGAAGACGCGGCGAAAGACCACGTCCTCCTCAAAGGCCTGGGGCGGAAAGATGCCGATCGCGTTGTCGCGCAGCGAGCGCGCGAAATCGCGCGACGACGGCGGCTCAACCCGGTGGGCCGCCGCCGCCGAGGAGAGATGCTGCGCTTCCGTCATTTTGCCGACCCCGTGCCAACCGTGCCCGTCGCCGGAGAGATCGTCATCGGTGGTGTCGATGCCAATCTTCGCGGCAGGGCGCGCAGCAGCGGCGCCAGCAGCAACGACAGCAGCATGGCGCCGCCGATCCACAGCCAGGCATCGTTAAAGGCGGCGACAAGCCCGGCGCGCTCGACGAGCGGCGCCACGAGATCGCGCGTCGCCTGGTCGACCGGGCCGATCGCGACGCCGGTAAAGCGCTCGGTCGGCAGCCCGACAAGGCGCGCGGCGGCGGCGTCGCCGGCCTGAAGCCGCGCGACAAGCGTGGCGACATGGGCCGGCGCACGCTGTTCGAGCACGGTGTCGATCAGCGCGAGCCCGATAGCACCACCGAGGTTGCGCATCAAATTGAACAGGCCGCTCGCGTTCGGCACCCGCGCCGCATCGAAACCGCCGAGCGCCAACGCGGTGGCGGGCAACAGGCACAGCATGACCGCCGCGCCGCGCGCCAGCTGCTGCCAAAACAGCCCCCAGAAATCGGTCGCGAAAGTCATAAAGCCGTTGCCGAGCCAGCCCAATGCGAGCAGCGCATAGCCGGCGGCGATCAGCAGGCGGGAATCGACGCGGCGTTCGAGCCCGGTCGCGAGCGGCGCCATGACGAGCTGTGCCGCACCCGTCACCATCATGATCTTGCCGATCGGCAGCGCGTCATAGTCGCGCACCAGGCCGAGAAACAACGGCAGCAGATATGTCGCGCCGTAAAGCCCGACGCCGAGCGCAAAGCTGAAGCCGCAGCCGATCGCGAAATTGCGGTCGCGAAAGGCGGAAAGGTCGATCAGCGGCGCGCGGTGACGGAGCGAGCGCCGGGCGAGGCCGGCGCCGCAGAGGGCGCAGAGACCAGCGAGCAGCAGCATCGGGTTGCTCGCCCAGCCGCGCCGTGGCGCCTCCTTCAGCAACAGTTCCAGGCCGGCGAGAAACGCCGCGAGCAACGGCAACGCCCACAGATCGACCGAGGCGAAGCGGCGGCGGTCGGCGCGGTCGATATCGACCGCCCAGGCGACCAGCAGCGCGACCGCGATCCCCGGCGGCACGTTGATCAGAAAGAGCCAATGCCACGAAAATCGGTCGGTCACAAAACCGCCGACAACCGGCCCGAGCGTCGGGGCCAGCATCGCAAAGAGGCCGGCGATCAACGTCGCACGCGTCCGCGCCGGCCAGTCGAACATCAGAAAGATCGCCGAAAAGACCAATGGGATCAAAGCGCCGCCGCAGAATCCCTGCACGATTCGCGCCGGGATCAGCACCCAGAACCCGGTCGCGGCGGCGCAAGCGAGGCTCGCCGCGGTAAAGCCGCCAACGCAGGCGACAAAGGCGCCGCGGGTCGACAGCATCAAGCTCAGCCAGCCGGTCAGCGGGATCGCGACGATCTCCGCCATCAGATAGGCGGTCTGCACCCAGCTCAGCCGGTCGAGCGGGATGCCGAGCCCAGCCTGGATCTCGGGCAGAGAGCTCGCGACGATCTGGATGTCGAGGATCGCCATGAACATGCCGACCGCCATCGCGGTAAAGCCGATCCAGGTCTTTGAGCCCGGTGTCGCGCTGAACCTCACAGCGCTCGGCGCGCCGCCAATGCCCGATCCTCGAGCCCGACGCGGCGGGCGATCAGCACGAGGTTGAGGGCGGAGAACGCGACCGCGACCGCAACCGCGCCGAAGGCGAGCGGCAAGATCGCGATCTCGGCCGCAACGATCAGGTAGTTAGGATGGCGGATCCAGCGGTAGGGGCCGGCGTGGACGAGCGGTGCCCCGGGCAGGGATAGCAGCCGCGTCGTCCAGAAGCGGCCGAGACTTAGGATGACGCGGATCCTGGCGGGTTGGATCAGTGCGAAGAGGCCGAGCAACGGCCAGGAGGGCGGGGTTGCGGCCGGCACCAGCAATGCGAGGCTCGCGAGCCAGCCGGCATGCAGCGCGATAAAGAGCGGGTAGCCGCCGGCGTCAATCTCGATCGCACCGAGGCGCCGCAGCCGGGCGGTGTTGCGGCGGGCCCAGGCGAGCTCGGCGAGCCGCTGCAATACGACAAAGCCGAGCGTCCAAAAAAGCGGCGTCACCGGTTGTCGAGCACCACAAACCCGGCGGTGAAACCGGGGCCGAGCCCGTTCATCAACGCGCGGTTCCAGTGCTGCGTTTCGACCAGCATTTGTTCGAGCACGAAGATCACGGTTGCCGCCGACATGTTACCATAATCGCGCAACACGCGGCGCGCGCCGGCGAGAGCCCCTTGCCGCAGGCCGAATGCCTGTTCAAGCGCTGTCACCACCTTGGTGCCGCCCGGATGGCAGACAAACCGATCGATGTCGTCGAGCGCCAGCCCATGGCGGGCGAGGAATCTGTCGGCCACTCCGCGCAATTCGGTGGCGACGAGCTGCGGGATATCCCGCGAGAAAACCGCGCTGAAGCCGTCATCGGCGATGTCCCAACCCATCACCTCCAGGCTGCCGGGCCAGGTGTGCTCGCCGCTCGCGACGATCGCCGGCCCAACACCCTTGGTCGACAGCAGCGCGCCCGCGGCGCCGTCGCCGAACAGCGCGGTGGCGACGATGTTGCTCTTTGACCAGTCGTCGCCGCGAAACGACAAAGCGCACAATTCGACAACCAGAAACAGCACGGTTTCGCCCGGCGCCGCCATCGCCTGGGCCGCCGCACGGGCGAGGCCGAGCACCCCGCCGGCGCAACCCAGCCCAAAGATCGGGAGCCGTCGTACGTCGCGGCGCAGCCCCATCCGCTCGATCAACAGCGCGTCGAGGCTGGGTGTGGCGATGCCGGTCGTCGAAACGGTAACGACGGCGTCGATCGCGTCCTTGTCGATGCCGGCACGGTCGAGCAGCTTGATCGCGGTCCGTTCGAGCAGATCGAGCGCGCCGGCGATGTAGACCCGGTTGCGTTCAGCCCAGCCATGCGGGCGGTCGTACCATTCGATCGGCACGCAGGAATAGCGGGTGCGGATGCCGGTGTTGGAGAACACCGGCAATAGCCGCTCGAGCGCCGGCGCCCCGTCGAACAGCATCTGGACGCGGCGAATCACATCGCCCTGATCGAGCGGGTAAGGCGGTACCGCGGTCGCGAGACCGAGGAGACGCGGGGCTGCCGGCATCGGGGGCCTGCCTTTCTGCGCCGGATGATCCCGGCTGCGAATTAGACAGCCTGCCGCGTCACGAAATTCCCCGCCACACCTAGATGTGAAGCCCTTGTCCCAGCGTTGGTATTAGGCGTGACGCTCGATCCGCCCGCCGGCCGCTGCTTGTCGCGGCATCGAGCCGCGAGCATGGTGCGCCGATACTGAGATAGGGTGGCGCCGAGGTCCTAAAGTGGATGATCGCCGGGCTGTATGTCCTCGGTGCGCCGAGCGTGCGACTGCTGTTGCGTGTCGCCTCGACACTCGGCGCGCTCAAATAGCGAAATTTCGATAATAGCTGGCCGTCACCAATCAGATCAGCGCGCCGTTATCGCGAATGGCGGAGGGCGACGCTGCCGATGGGATGGGCCTCCAAGCCGAAACGGAGAGCGCGGGTGAAGTGACCGGTGAAAGGACGCTTCTCCCGTTGCGAGACTGAAACCCTCCTTGAAAGTACCCGGAAGCTCCTGATGTGCTACTATTATGCGCAATGATTGGGCTGGACGAAAAATATGCTTAAGGACGAGATCGACGAGGCCAAGCGTACGGTTAGCACGGATACAGTGCAGATTACGATTGGAGAAGTGGCTAACATGTATGCAACCGCGGAATTGAACATATTACCAGATTTTCAGCGCCTGTTCCGATGGTCAGACGACCGAAAGTCAAATTTCGTCGAGTCGATTTTGATAGGTATCCCAATCCCTCCTGCATTTGCCTATGAAAACGAGAATGGAACGTGGGAACTTATAGACGGGTTGCAACGGATCTCGACCGTCTTGGAGTTCATGGGGGTCCTAAAAGATCCTGACACGAGTGAGACGAGACGATCGAAGCTTCTCGGGACGAAGTACTTGCCATCACTTAATGGGATGGTTTGGCAGGCAAAAGAGGAAGGTGAGGAGCCGCTAGACAAAGCGCTTCAGTTGTTTTTTCGTCGCCATCGGATCGATTTCCAGATCCTCAAACATCCGAGTGACCCGAAGACGAAGTTTGACCTGTTCCAGCGCCTAAACCGAGGTGGTGCGTACGCCAACGAGCAGGAAGTTCGGACCTGTTCAATGGTGCTCGCAGATCCTGAATTGACCAATGAGTTGCGGAGCTTCGCACGGCGCAAGCCATTTCAGGAGATTTTCCGCATAACTGAGGATCAAACCCAGAATCAAAAGGATCTGGAATACGCGGTCCGCCTGGTCGTCCACACCTACGAGGAATTCCAGCAAGGGAGGGACGTGCAGGAGTTTCTCGATCAGGCGATCTTGAAAGTCATGGGTGAACATTGTAGCGATGTGGTCCTGAATCAGACCGGTTGGTCAGTCGAGACGCTATATCGTATCTTCGGAGGCAAAGCATTAATCCCTCCAGAGGATCGACCGCCAGGAATCGCTCCGCGCTTTTCACTACGCGCCCTAGAAGGTATTTGCGTCGGCTTAGCACGACACAAAGACGCAATACTCGCCACTGAAGACCCCGACGGATTCGTCAGGGCTAAGGTCGGTGATTTTTGGCACCAGCCCGAGGTTGCCGATATGAGCGCGCCCGGGCTTCGCGGCACGGTGAGGCTTCAGCGCAGCGTCGCATTTGGATCACGGTGGTTTGATCCCAATGCCTAATCTCGATCAGTATTTTGACGAGATTGATGCCGCTCGCATTCGAAGGGTTAGAGAGTTATCCGAGATCAAGACAAGGTTCAGCAGCGACAGCTTCCCTGACATTGTTGGCGTGAATTCGAAGGCCACTGTGGTTCTAACTTATGCGAATTGGGAGGGTTTTTACAATGACTGCGTTCGCGCTTATGTCCGATTTCTTCGAGAACGAGGTGGCAAGATCCGAGACACGGACTGGACGTTGCTACTCGGAGCATTTCACGCCGATTTCGAGTCCTTGAGGGCAAGGAGCCATTCGTACGATGCTAGGCGACAGTTCGTAGCCGATCTTCAAGTGCGACTTGAATGCGGTTTCGACTCGTTCGACGACACCATCGTAGAAGCGCGATCAAACCTCGATTTTGACCGCCTGTCCCAGAACTTTTCCGTCCTAAATATTGACCTTTCGTCGATGCAGCGATTTCGAATCAGACTAGATAAGGAAGTGGTCGGATGGCGACACACAGTGTAGCGCATGGTGATCCACCAGACCTTTCGGCTCTCGATATTTCCGATCACGTGGACTTTACGGCCAATCTTCTCATGATTCTAGCAGACCGCTTCCAGCACGCGATGCTAGAAAGGATTTAGTGTCGTTTAAACCCCCGGCCCGAAGATGAGGGCTTGCGCCAGATGCAATCCGGCGAGCAAGCGTAAGGCGGACAAGCGTAACGTCGTCACTCCAGGTTTGCAGGTGCCTCAGACTGAGGCACTCCCTGCTTGCGGTGTCGGTGGACGGCGGGCATGCTCGACCCCAAGGCGTCGCGAGGTGCGGTGGACTGAGGGTTCGGGAGGGATCGATGAACGGCGCGGAGAGCTTGGTGCGCACATTGGTAGGCGGCGGGGTCGATGTGTGCTTTGCCAATCCCGGCACCTCGGAGATGCATTTTGTCGCCGCCCTCGACCGGGTCGACGGCATGCGCTGCGTGCTCGGGTTGTTCGAGGGGGTCGTCACCGGTGCTGCCGACGGCTATGCCCGGATGAGCGAAGAGCCGGCCGTGACCTTGCTGCATCTCGGCCCCGGCCTCGCCAACGGGCTCGCCAACATCCACAACGCCAACAAGGCCTCGTCGCCGATGGTCAACATCGTCGGCGACCACGCGACTTACCACCGCAAATACGATGCGCCCTTGACCTCCGACATCGAGGGGCTGGCACGGCCGTCCTCGCATTGGGTCAAGACCTCGCCCGACGCAAAGTCGATCGCCGCCGATGGTGCGGCCGCGATCGCCGCCGCGCGCCAGTTGCCGGGCCAGATCGCGACCCTGATCCTGCCGGCCGACACCGCCTGGAACAAGGGCTCGGGCCCGGCTGAAGTGGCGCCGCCCGCTGCACCCAAGCCGGTGTCGCGCGACGCGGTCGCCGAAGCGGCGCGGGCATTGCGCTCGGGCGAACCGTGCCTGATCCTGGTCACCGGGCGCGCCTTGCGCCAAGAGGGGCTCGAGCTTGCCGGCAAGATCGCCGCCAAGACCGGGGCGCGGCTGATGGCGCAGGGCTCAAATGCGCGCACCGAGCGCGGGCGCGGCCGGGTGTTTTTGGAGCGCGTGCCGTATGTCGTCGACCAGGCGACCAAGGTCTTGGCCGGGCTCAAGCACATTATCCTGGTCGGCGCCAAGATGCCGGTCGCGTTTTTCGCCTATCCCGACAAGCCGAGCCTGTTGGCGCCGCCCGACGCGGAGGGGTATGTGCTCGCCCGGCTCGACGAGGATATGGTCGCGGCACTCGAAGCGCTCGCCGAGGAGGTCGGCGCCCGCTCAACTCCCGCCCCGGTCGTCAACGACCCGGCGCCGACCAGGGCGACCGGCCGGATCACGCCCGAGGCGCTGGGCGCCTCGCTCGGCGCGCTGTTGCCCGAAAACGCGATCGTCGTCGACGAGGCGGTGACGACCGGGCGCGGCTTTTTCGCGCCGACCCGCTCGGCCGCGCCGCATGACTGGCTCTCGAACATGGGCGGGTCGATCGGCTTGGGCATGCCGCTCGCCACCGGCGCCGCGATCGCCTGCCCCGACCGCAAGGTCGTGACCCTCGAAGGCGACGGCAGCGCGATGTACACGGTGCAGGCCTTGTGGACCCAGGCGCGCGAGGGGCTCGACGTGACGACCCTGCTGTTCTCCAATCGCAGCTACCAGATCCTGAAGGGCGAGCTTGCCAATGTCGGCGCCGGCAATCCCGGCCGCAAGGCGCTCGACATGCTCGACCTCGTCAATCCCGATCTCGATTTCGTCGCCTTGGCCAAGGGGATGGGCGTTCCCGGGGCGCGGGTCGCCGAGATGGATGAGTTCAATCGCCGGCTGATCGAAGGGATCGCTACGCCGGGGCCGTATCTCGTCGAAGTCGTGTTCTGACGGCGGGTGGCGGAACCTTTGCCGGCGGCGGCCGGTTGACTCGACGAATGTCATTAAGGGATTGATGGCATTGAGGGTGCGCCGCGACCGTTCGCGGCGTCGGCTGGCAGGTTGGGGGGCTCCGTGCGCGAAGGTCTGCGCATCTACAATCTTTTTCCGAATCTGGCCGGGACCGTGCGGCAATGGGTTGAGCATCTGCCGCGGATCGCGGCGATGGGCTTTAACGCCGTCTACGTCAACCCGTTCCACTATCCGGGGTTTTCCGGGAGCCTCTACGCGGTCAAGGATTATTACCGGCTGAACCCGCGGTTTCGCGGCGCCGACCGGGCCGACGACGACACCTTGCTGCGCGACTTCGCCACGGCCGCGCAGGCGTGCCGATTGCGCGTGATCATGGATCTTGTGGTCAACCATACCTCGAAAGACAGCGAGCTGGCGGCCCGACACCCCGAGTGGTTCGCGCATGACGAACAGGGCGAAATTCAGTCGCCCTTTGCCACCGACCCGGCCGATCCGCGCCGCAAGACGGTGTGGGGCGATCTCGCCGAACTCGATTATCATGGACCGCAACAGGCCGAAATCGTCGCCTATTTCCAGGATGTCATGCGCCACTATCTGGGGCTCGGCTTTGCCGGGTTTCGCTGCGACGCGGCCTACAAGGTGCCGGCCGAGGCGTGGCGCGCGCTGACCGATGCGGCCAAGGCGGCGGCGCCCGACGCGCTGTTTTGCGCCGAGACCGTCGGCGCGCCGCAGGAAGCGGTGCTGTCGTTGGCCGATGCCGGCTTCGACTATCTCTACAACAGCGTCAAATGGTGGGATTTCAAAAGCCCGTGGCTGCTCGAGCAGTATGAGGCGTTTCGCCATATCGCACCGTCGATCGGATTTCCGGAGAGCCACGACACCCCGCGGCTGGCGGCCGAATTGCGCGCGGCGGATATAGCCGAGAGCGAGGTCGAGCCACGTTATCGCCAAGCTTATGCCTTAGCGGCGGCGTATTCGACCGGCGTATTGATGCCGATGGGGTTCGAATACGGATGGGGACGGCGGTTGGCTGTGGTCATGGGACGCGATGAAGCGGCCGAGCCGAAGCGCTTCGACCTGAGCCTGTTTGTCGCCGAGATCAATGCGATGAAGCTCGCGATCCCGGCATTGAACGAGGAGGGGCCGCAACGCTTGTTACCGAGCGGCGACGACGATCTGGTCGTGCTTGAGCGCCGGACGGAAAGCGGCGACGATCGCGTCCGGATCATCCTCAACCGCGACCCGCGCCGGCCGCGCCGGCTCAACACGGGCCTGGCGTCCGAGGCGCTCACCGTCGAGCCGCTCGGGATGCAGGTCGTCCGTGTCGAAAGGGCCGCTCGGAAGGCCGAGATGCCCGACGCGTGGCGGCCGGAAGCGCGCATCCAGATCGAAAAGGTGTACCCGCAGCTCGACGGCGGCCGCTACCCGGTCAAACGAATCGAGGGCGAGACATTCGAGGTCTGGGCCGATGTGTTTCGCGACGGCCACGACAAGCTGCGCGCGGTCGTCAAATATCGCTGCGAGCACGGGCCGTGGCGCGAGACGCCGCTCGTATTTTTCGACAACGACCGGTGGGTCGGGCGCTTCCGTCTCGATCAGGCCGGATTGTGGCGTTACACGATCGAAGCCTGGACCGACCGATTTGAAAGCTGGTGCGAGGAAATCGAAAAGAAGCGCGACGCCGGCCAGGATTTGTCGCTCGAACTGCGGGAAGGCCGGGCGATCGTCGAGGAGGCGCTGCCGGAGGCCGCGGCCGAAGACGCCGCTTCGCTTCGCGCGATGTTGCGCAAATTGGATCGCGGCGACGATTCCGGCCGTGCTGAAATGCTGCTCGCCGGCTCGACCCGCGAACTGATGGCGCGCGCCGCACCCCGCCTCGACCCGACGGATTGCCCGCGCGAACTGGAAATCGTCGTCGATCGGAAGGCGGCGCGCTTTTCGGCGTGGTACGAGATGTTTGCGCGCAGCCAGGGGCGGACTCCCGGGAAGAGCGGCACCTTTGACGACTGCATCGCCCGCCTGCCGGAGCTCGCGGAACTCGGCTTCGATGTCGTCTACCTGCCGCCGATCCATCCGATCGGCCGCGTCAACCGCAAAGGCAAGAACAACGATCCTCACGCGTTGCCCGGCGACCCCGGCAGCCCCTACGCGATCGGCGGGGAGGAAGGCGGCCATTGCGCGATCGAACCAGGGCTCGGCACGCTCGCCGATTTTCGCCGCCTTGCCGCCGCCGCCGCGACCCGCGGGATGAAGGTGGCACTCGATTTTGCGGTGCAATGCGCGCCCGACCACCCCTGGGTGCGCGAGCATCCGCAATGGTTCCGGTTTCGGCCCGACGGCTCGATCAAATATGCCGAAAACCCGCCCAAGAAATACGAAGACATCGTCAATTTCGATTTCGACACCGAGGACCGCGACGCCTTGTGGTCGGCATTGCGCGACATCGTGCTGTTCTGGGTTGGCCAAGGCGTCGATATTTTTCGCGTCGACAATCCGCACACCAAGCCGCTGCCGTTCTGGGAATGGCTGATCCGCGAAGTGAAGGCGCGCTGCCCCGAGGCGATATTTTTGGCCGAAGCCTTCACCCGGCCAAAGATGATGCGGGCCTTGGCCAAGGCCGGGTTCAGCCAGTCCTATACCTATTTTACCTGGCGCAACACCAAGGCGGAATTGACCGAATACCTGACAGAGTTGGTGCAATTTCCGGCAAGGGAATATTTCCGTCCGAACTTTTTTACCAACACCCCGGACATCTTGCCCGAGTTTTTGCAGGAAGGCGGCCGGCCGGCTTTCCTCATCCGCCTGGTGCTGGCGGCGACACTATCGCCGGCGTACGGCATATACAACGGCTTCGAATTATGCGAAAACACGGCGATCCCAGATCGCGAAGAATACCTCAATTCCGAGAAATACGAGTATAAGACCTGGGATTGGGACCGGCCCGGCAACATCAAGACCGACATCCGCATCATCAACCATTTTCGCCGCGCCAACCCGGCGATGCAGGAGTTTGCCAACCTGCGGTTTCTGGCGTGCGACGCGGCGGAGATCATCGCCTACGCTAAAATATCGACTGACCCGGCGAATGCCGTCGTTGTCGTCGTCAATCTCGACCCGCATGCCGCGCATGAAGCCGAGGTCGAATTGCCGTTGGCGGGGCTGTCGTTGGCGGCTGAGGACGAATTTGCATTGGAAGAGGCATTCACCGGCGATGTATCCCGTTTTCACGGCGCGCGGCAGCGCTTTCGTCTCGACCCCGAAACCAACCCGGCATTGATTTTTCGCTTGCAATCCGCCGCATCCAGATGAGCCCCCCCGACGACGCGCCCGCAGCGCTGGCTCTCAGCCGCGCGACCCTGCGCCCTGCGCCCTCGGACCCGCTGTGGTACAAGGACGCGATCATCTATCAACTGCATGTCAAAGCCTTCTTTGACGGCGACGACGACGGCGTCGGCGACTTTCAAGGGCTGTGCCGCAAGCTCGATTATTTGCAGGACCTCGGCGTCACTGCACTGTGGCTGCTGCCGTTTTACCCGTCGCCATTGCGCGACGACGGTTATGACATCGCCGATTACAAAAACATCAACCCGTCCTATGGGCGGATGCACGATTTCAAAGCTTTTGTCCGCGAGGCGCACCGGCGCAACCTGCGGGTCATTACCGAACTCGTCATCAATCACACCTCGGACCAGCATCCGTGGTTCCAGCGCGCCCGCCACGCCAAGCCCGGCTCGCCGTGGCGCGATTTTTACCTGTGGAGCGATACCGACCAGAAATTCCCGGAGACCCGCGTCATCTTTGTCGACTCGGAGAAATCGAATTGGGCCTGGGACCCGGTCGCGCAGGCTTATTACTGGCACCGGTTCTACGCGCATCAGCCCGATCTCAATTTCGACAATCCGCGGGTGTTCCGCGCTGTCGCCGACGTCATGAAATTCTGGCTCGATCTCGGGGTCGACGGGCTCCGGCTCGACGCGGTGCCCTACCTGATCGAGCGCGAGGGCACGATCAACGAGAACCTGCCCGAGACCCACGATATCCTGCGCCGGCTGCGTCATGAATTGGATCAGCGTTACGGCGACCGCATGCTCCTCGCCGAGGCCAATCAGTGGCCGGAGGACGTGCTGCAATATTTCGGCGCCGGCGACGAATGCCACATGGCCTTTCATTTTCCGCTGATGCCGCGGATCTACATGGCGGTGTCGACCGAGGACCGCCATCCGATCACCGACATCATGCGGCAGACGCCGGATATTCCGGAATCGTGCCAATGGGCGGTGTTTCTGCGCAATCACGACGAGCTGACCCTCGAAATGGTCACCGATCGCGAGCGCGACTATCTATGGAACCATTATGCGGCCGATCGGCGCGCCCGCATCAATCTCGGGATACGCCGCCGTCTGGCGCCGTTGATGGAGAACGACCGCCGCCGGATCGAATTGTTGAACGCATTGTTGATCTCGATGCCGGGCACCCCGGTGATCTATTACGGCGACGAGATCGGCATGGGGGACAACGTCTTTTTGCGCGACCGCGACGGCGTGCGCACGCCGATGCAATGGACGTTCGACCGCAATGGCGGATTTTCGCGCACCGATCCCGAGCGACTGTATCTGCCGCCGATCATGGACTCGGTTTACGGCTTCGAGGCGGTCAATGTCGAGGCGCAGAGCCGGTCGCCGTCGTCATTGCTGAATTGGATGAAGCGTCTGATCGGCGCCCGGCGCGCGCGCCGCGCCTTTGGCCGCGGCACATTGCATTTTTTGTATCCGTCGAACCGCAAGGTCATCGCCTATCTGCGATGCCACGAGGATGAAATTATTCTCTGCGTCGTCAATCTGTCGCGCTCGCCGCAGGCGGTCGAGCTCGATCTCGGCGAATATCGCGGCCGTGAGCCGGTCGAGCTGCTGGGGCGCAGCGTCTTTCCGGCGATCGGCGAGCTGCCTTATCTGCTGACGTTGCAGGGGCACAGTTTTTTCTGGTTCGATCTCATGATGCGCCCGCAGGAGGCAGCAGATTTGGCGACCCAGCCGCCCGAATTTGTGACCCTGGTCATGCCGCAGGGCTGGTCCGATCTGTTTCGGCCGCACAATCTGCAGCAGCTCGAAAGCGACATCATCCCGTCCTTTTTGCCGCGCCAGCGCTGGTTCGGGGCGAAGGACCAACGGATCAAAAGTGCGTCGGTGCTGGCGCGCGGCGAAATCCCGCGGCCGGCGCAGGACGGCGCGCCGCCCGAATCCTATCTGGCAAACGTGGTGCAGACGCAGCTGCGCGGCGGCGTTGAGCGGCATTTTTTTGTGCCGTGCGCCGCGGTGTGGTCGCCGGCCGAGAGCGATCTGCGCCAGGGCCTGGCGCCGGTCACGCTCGCCGAGTTGCGCCAGTTTCGCCGAGAAGGTGCTGTCGTCGACGCCCTGTCGCAGGACGGATTTCCGTTGGCGCTGATGGACGCGATTGCGCGCGAGGCGACATTGCCGCTCGACCATGGCGTAATCCGCTGCGCTAAGACCTCGAACTACGATTTGGCAACGCCGCCTGAACGGCTCACGGTGCGTCGCGGCGGTGTCGAACAATCGAACAGTTCGGTCTTTTTCGACGAATACGGGATGCTGAAGCTGTACCGGCGGCTTGAACCCGGGGCCCATCCCGAGATCGAGATGTCGCGGTTTTTGGTCGAGCGCGCGGGTTTTGCCAATACGCCGCCGCCGCTGGCCACGATCGAGCTGGCGCTCGAGGATGATGGCGGTAAACGGACGGTGGCGCTCGGCGTGCTGTTCGGCTTTGTCCGCAATCAGGGGGATGGCTGGACCCAAGCGCTGAATTACTTGACCCGCTATCTCGACGACGCGCTGGTCGCGACCGGCGAACGGTCGGCGGAATTGCCGGACCCAGACCTGTTCTTTCTGGCCTTGGCACGGCAGATCGGCATCCGCACCGGCGAGATGCACCGGGCGCTCGCCGAGCAGGCGGGCGACGATCCCGATTTTCTCCCCGAGCCGATCACCCGCGACGACATCGTCCATTGGCGCCGGACGCTCGAAGCCGAAGCCGAAGCGATGTTGACGCAACTCGAGCGCGCGCGAGCGCGCCTGCCGGAGCGGCCGGGCGAACAGGCCTCGCGGCTGCTGGCCTCGCGCGATGAGCTTTTCGCCCAAATCCGCACCCTGCTGCCGGACCAAATCGCGGCGCAAAAGACCCGCTTTCACGGCGACTACCATTTGGGCCAGACCATTGTCGTGCAGAATGATTTTTACATCGTCGATTTCGAGGGCGAGCCGTTGCGGCCATTGGCCGAGCGCCGCGCCAAGAGTTCGCCGTTGCGCGACGTGGCCGGCATGATCCGCTCGTTCGATTATGCCGCCGTCGCCGCCGTGCGCCAGTTGGCCGAAACGCGCGCCGCGGCCGAGCCGCGCATGACCGAACTCGCCGAATCATGGCGTCAACGCGCGGTCGACGGCTTTCGCGCGGCTTACCGCAAGACGATGCGCGGCTGCGCCTCCTATCCGGCGAGCAAAAAGCAGGCGCGGGATCTGACCGCGTTCTTTACGCTCGAAAAGGCGATCTACGAGGTTTCGTACGAGTTGGCGAACCGTCCGTCATGGGTGGATATTCCGCTGCAAGGCATTCTCGGTGTGTTGAACAAGCGAAGGGTGCCAGCAGGTGGCGAAGCGGACTGACGCGCAGACCCCGAGGCCACGCGGCCAAGCGCTGGAAGAGGCGACGATGCCCCTCGGCGAAACGGCGCCGTCCGAACCAAAGCGCCCCGAGCCTCGGCGCGCCGAGGCGCCGGTCGCGGTATCGATGCTTCCCGACCCGGAGGTCGCAGCGATCGTCGAGGCGCGCCACGGCGACCCGTTCGCGTTTCTCGGCATGCACAAGACCGCGGCGGGCCTCGTGGTGCGCGCGATGTTGCCGGATGTACAGCAGGTGCTCGTCGTCGAAAGTGCGACCGGCTCAGTCGCGGCCGAGGGCGTGCGAATTCATCCCGCCGGCTTTTTTATCGCCGAAATCCCCAATCGCAGCGAGCCGTTTCGCTATCGGTTGCGGGTGGCGAACGGCACTGTTACCCGCGAGTTCGACGACATTTACCGCTTTCCGCCGGTGCTCGGCGAACTCGACCTCTATTTGCTCGCCGAAGGCAATCATTTCGCGAGCTATACCAAGCTCGGCGCGCATCCGACCCGGCATGAGGGCGCCGAGGGCGTCGGCTTTGCAATGTGGGCGCCCAATGCGCGCTCGGTCAGCGTCGTCGGCGACTTCAACGCCTGGGACGGCCGGGGGATGCCGATGCGGCAACGCGGCGCCAGCGGATTTTGGGAGCTTTTTGTGCCGGGGCTGCGGCCGGGGCATTTGTACAAGTACCAGCTGCATGGCCCCGATGGCCAGTTATTGCCGTTAAAGGCCGACCCCCATGCCGAGCGTACCGAACGCCCGCCGGGTACGGCCTCGGTCGTCGCCGATCCTTCGCGCCATGTCTGGCATGACGGCGCGTGGATGGCCGAGCGCTGGCAAGGCAACGACCGCGAAGCGCCGATCTCGATCTACGAACTGCATCTAGGGTCGTGGCGGCGCCGGATCTCGGAAAACGGCCGCTACTTGAGTTATCGCGAGCTTGCCGCCGAACTCGTCCCCCACGTCGCCGCATTGGGCTTTACCCACATCGAAATGCTGCCGGTCATGGAGTACCCGTTCGACGGGTCGTGGGGCTATCAGCCGATTTCGTTGTTCGCACCGACCAGCCGGTATGGCGCGCCCGATGATTTTCGCGCACTGGTCGAGGCCTGCCACAATGCCGGCATCGGCGTCTTGCTCGATTGGGTCCCGGGCCACTTCCCGAACGACCCGCACGGGCTCGGCCGCTTCGACGGCACAGCGCTCTACGAGCACGCCGATCCGCGCGAGGGCTTTCACCGTGACTGGAACACGTTGATCTACAATTACGGACGCCGCGAAGTCGCCAATTTTCTGTTGTCGAACGCACTCTATTGGCTGCGTGAATTCCACATCGACGGCATTCGCGTCGACGCTGTCGCCTCGATGTTGTACCGCGACTACAGCCGGCCTGAGGGCGAGTGGGTCCGCAATGCCTTTGGCGGCCGCGAGAACCTAGAGGCGATCGCGTTTTTGCGCCGGGTCAACGAACTGATTTACGCCGAGTCGAGTGGGGCGGTGTCGATCGCCGAGGAATCGACCGCTTGGCCGATGGTCTCGCGCCCGACCTATGTCGGCGGGCTCGGGTTCGGCTACAAGTGGAACCTCGGCTGGATGCATGATACCCTGAATTATATGTCCACCGATCCGATTTACCGGAAATATCGTCACAACGATTTGAGTTTCGGGTTGCTTTACGCGTTCCACGAAAATTTTATTCTGGCGTTGAGCCATGACGAGGTGGTTCACGGCAAGGGCTCGCTGATCGGCAAAATGCCGGGAGACCGTTGGCAGCGCTTTGCCAATCTGCGCGCCTATTACGGTTTTATGTGGACCCATCCCGGCAAGAAATTGCTGTTCATGGGCGACGAGTTCGCCCAGGAGCGCGAATGGAACCACGATGTCGGTCTCGACTGGCATCTGCTCGACGATCCATTGCACGGCGGGGTGCAGCGCCTGGTCGGCGATCTCAATCGCCTCTACCGCGCAACTCCGGCATTGCACCGGCTCGACTGCGACCCCGACGGTTTCCAATGGATCGATGTCGCCAATGCAGCGGAAAGCGTGATCTCGTATCTGCGGCGCGGTCGAAATCCGCACGAGCTCGCCGTTATTGTCTGCAACTTCACGCCGGTGCCGCGCGAGGATTACTGGATCGGCGTGCCGCGGCCGGGCCGGTATCGCGAGCGCCTGAACTCCGACGCCGCCGATTACGGCGGCAGCGGCGTCGGCAATGCCGGCGAAGTCCACTCCGAGCCGCGGCCGATGCACGGCCACCAGCACGCGATACGGCTTCGGCTGCCGCCGCTCGGCACCCTGATCTTTACCGCCGACTGACCGCGAAGGACTTTTTTTGATGTCTGCGATTTCACACGCGCCGCGGTTCTACTCTACGGTTTCTCTCGCCAAGCTTGCACGCTGAGCGGGCGATGGCGACATCGAGCACGGTGTGGCCCGGCAGGCCGTATCCTTTGGGCGCCGCGTGGGATGGCAAAGGCGTCAATTTCGCGCTGTTTTCGGCGCATGCCGAAAAGGTCGAGCTGTGCCTCTTCGACCGCAGCGGGTTGCGCGAAGAGGCTCGGGTCAGGCTGCCCGAATACACCGACGAGGTTTGGCACGCCTATCTGCCGGACGCGCGACCCGACCTGCTCTACGGTTACCGTGTTTACGGTCCTTACGACCCCGCCCGCGGGCATCGGTTCAATCCCAACAAGCTGATGATCGACCCCTACGCCCGGTCGCTGCACGGCAGGCTGCGCTGGTCGGATGCGCTGTTCGGCTATCGCGTGGGGAGCCCGCGCGAGGATCTCGCGATGGACCGGCGCGACAATGCGCGTTTTATCCCGAAATGCCGGGTTGTCGAGCCCGCTTTTACCTGGGGCGAAGAACGACGACCGCAGACCCCCTGGGAAGAAACGATCATCCTCGAACTCAGCGTGCGCGGGATCACCAAGCGTCATCCTGGTGTCGAGCCCGACCATCGCGGCACCTTTTCCGGTCTCGCCTCACCGGCGATGATCGATTACCTGGTCGAACTTGGGATCACCGCCGTCGAGCTGTTGCCGGTCCACGCCGCCGTGGACGAGCGTCATTTGGTCGATCGCGGTCTCGCCAACTATTGGGGCTACAATACGATCGGGTTTTTCGCGCCTGATCCACGTCTGCTGCCAGTCGGGTCGATCGCCGATTTTAAGACCATGGTCAAACGGCTGCACGACGCCGGGATCGAAGTGCTGCTCGACGTCGTTTACAATCATAGCGGCGAAGGCAATCATCTCGGCCCGACTTTGGCGTTTCGCGGCATCGACAATGCCTCTTATTATCGGCTGGACGCCGAGGCGCGCTTTTATCAGGATTTCACCGGCACCGGCAACACGTTGAACCTCGATCACCCGCGGGTGTTGGCGCTGGTGATGGATTCGCTGCGCTACTGGGCGACGGAAATGCATGTCGACGGCTTCCGTTTTGACCTATGCCCGACCCTGGCGCGCGAGAACGGCGAATATAGTCAGGGCAGCGCATTTTTTGACGCAGTGCGCCAGGACCCGCTCATGGCCGGGCTAAAGCTGATCGCAGAGCCCTGGGATATCGGCCCTTACGGCTACCAGCTCGGAAATTTTCCGCCGGGCTGGGCCGAGTGGAACGGACAATATCGCGACAGCCTGCGGCGCTTTTGGAAGGGCGACCAAGGACTCGTTGCCGATGTCGCCTCGCGCGTCGCCGGTTCGTCGGACATCTTCGGCTACCGCGGGCGGCGGCCCTGGGCCAGTATCAATTTCATCACCGCCCATGATGGTTTCACATTGCAGGATCTCGTCAGTTACAACGACAAGCACAACGAACCGAACGGCGAGGACAACCGCGACGGCAGCGACGCCAATTTCAGTTGGAATTGCGGGGCCGAGGGACCAGCCTGCGACCCCAAAATTATCGCACTCCGCGATCGGCAGAAGCGCAACATGCTGGCGAGCCTGCTGTTGTCGTTGGGCGTACCGATGCTGCTCGCCGGCGACGAAATCGGGCGCAGCCAGAAAGGCAACAGCAACGCTTATTGCCAGGACAACGAAGTTTCGTGGACCGATTGGGAAAATATTCGGCCCGAAGACGAAGAATTACGGCGCTTTGTCAGCCATCTGATCCATCTGCGCCGCCAGCATCGCGTCTTCTCGCGTCCGCGCTTTTTTCGGGGTGAGGTGCTGTCCGAAGCCGGGGTCAAGGACGTCACCTGGTTCACCCCAGCCGGGGAAGAGGCGAAGGACGAAGATTGGAGCAATCCCGTCGCATTGTCGCTGGGTTATGTGCTGAGCGGTGCTGCCGGCGAATTCTACACGCCGGGGGGGCAGCGCGACATCGACGAGAGCTTTCTGGTCATGATGAATGCTTATTACGGCGATCTCGATTTTCGCATCCCGGAATTGGCGACGCCGCTGTCATGGGAGCCGTTGGTGGACACATCGCGGCCGAGCGGTCGCGTCGAAGACGGCCACACCTACGCCCCTGGCGAGGTCTATCATCTCCAGGCCCACTCCTTCGCCTTGTTCATTAACCGGGCGCCGCGCCCCGAGCCGATGGCCATGCCCGGGACCGAAAGCCAGCGCGCGCCCGTTTTGCCAGTACCGGAAGGGGAAGAGCGGCGCGGTTTTTACTTCTCCGCCGGGGATGCCGAACCGGAGGAGGACGATGAAGCGCCGCCATAAGCTGCCGTTCGGGGCAGAGGTGGAGGCCGGCGGCGTCCGCTTTCGCCTATGGGCGCCGCGGGCGGCGGGGGTATCGCTGCGCCTGGAGGACCGGCAACCGGCCGATCTCCCGATGGCCAAAGAGCCCAACGGCTGGTTCGCCCTGACGACCGCACTCGCCGAGCCGGGGACGCGTTACCGCTATGTCGTCGATGGTGCTGCCTACCCCGATCCCGCCTCGCGGCGCCAGCCGGAGGGTGTGCACGGCGCAAGCGAAGTCGTCGATCCGGAAGTTTACGATTGGAGCGACACCGATTGGCTTGGCCGGCGCTGGGAGGAGATGGTTGTTTACGAACTCCATCTCGGCACGTTTTCCGACAGCGGCGATTTTACCGGCGCCGTCCGCCATCTTGACCATTTATGTCAGCTCGGCGTCACTGCGATCGAATTGATGCCGATCGCCGAATTTCCGGGCGCCCGCAATTGGGGATATGACGGCGTTTTCTCCTATGCTCCGTCATCCCGCTACGGCCGGCCGGAAGCGCTGAAAGCGTTGGTCGAAGCCTGCCACGCCCGCGGCCTCGCCGTATTGCTCGACGTCGTCTACAATCATTTCGGGCCGGAGGGAAATTACCTGCCGGCGATCGCCCCGCGGTTCTTTACCGAGCGCCATCAAACGCCATGGGGTGCGGCGATCGATTTTGCCGGTCCGCGGAGCCGGCCGGTGCGCGACTTTTTTGTTCACAACGCCCTCTATTGGCTCGAGGAATATCATTTCGACGGGCTGCGGCTCGACGCCGTCCACGCAATTTTCGACGAAACCACCCCTGACGTCATCGACGAGATCGGCGAAACCGTACGGCGGCGGGTCACCGGCCGCGAAATTCACCTCGTCCTCGAAAACGATCGCAACGAGTCCCGCCGCTTGAGGCGCCGCAATGGCCGGCCCGACCGTTTCACCGCGCAATGGAACGACGATCTGCATCACGCATTGCACGTGCTGATCACCGGCGAAACCGCGGGCTACTACGGCGACTACGCGGCCGACCCCGCCGCGAGTCTCGGCCGGGCATTGGCCGAGGGATTTACCTATCAGGGCGAGGCATCGCCGTTTCGCGACGGTCGGTCGCGCGGCGAGCCTTCGGCCGAATTGCCGGCGCCGGCTTTTGTCGCCTTTTTGCAAAACCATGATCACATCGGCAATCACCCGTTCGGCACCCGGCTCGCGGCGCGGGCGCCGGAGGCGGCCTTGCATGCCGGCGTCGCGATTATCTTGCTGTCGCCGCAGATACCGCTTTTGTTCATGGGCGAGGAATGGGCGAGCCGGCGGCCGTTCGCCTTTTTCTGCGATTTTGAGCCGGGGCTCGCGGAAGCGGTGCGCGACGGGCGGCGCCGCGAGTTCGCCCATTTCCCCGAATTTCGCGATGAGGGCTCACGCGAGCGGATCCCGGACCCGACCGCGGCCGGGACCTTCGCGATGTCGCGGCTCGACTGGAGCGAGCTGGCCCAGCCCGATCACGCGCAATGGCTCGCTCGCTACCGTGCGTTAATCGACATCCGAGCCCGCGAAATCGTGCCGCGGCTCGCCGGCATGCCAGGATTTGCCAGCCGGTATCGGGTGGTTGCGCCAAAGGCGATTGTTGTCGCGTGGCGTCTCGGTGACGGCTCGCGGCTGCTGCTCTTGGCGAACTTTGCCGACCACGCTGTTACCCCGCCGGCGGAGGCGAAAGACGCGCGGCTGCTGTATTCGTCGGCCGCGCCGGGCGCGCCGAACAGTGCCAGCTTCTTTTTGCTCGCGCCCGCCGCCGCGTAGCATGATCGATCGCGCGGCACTGGTTCGCCTTGCCGAACTCGTCGGCGTCGAGACCCGGTATGTCGACGTGCTGGGTCGGACGCGCGGGGCCTCGGACGAGAGCTTGGCGGCTTTGATCTCCGCCTTTGGCCTGCCGCCCGACCCGGCTGAAGCGGCGGCTTTGTTCGAGGAAAGCTCGCGCGTCGCGCCGCTGGGGCTCGGCCCGGTGCATCTCGCCGATGCCGAAGAACCACATCCGACCCTCGCGCTGCGGCTTCCCGCTGGAACCCACGAGATCGTCTGGACCTGCAGGACCGAGGAAGGCGCCGAGCGGAGCGGCCGGTTTGTCGCGCAAGACGGGGCGCATGCGATGCCGCTGCCCGCCGGGTTGCCGCATGGCTATCATCGCCTCGCGATCGAAGCCGGTGGCAGCGGCACCGAAATCGACCTGATCGTCGCCCCCGCGCGGTGCCATCTGCCGCCGCAGTTCGCCGAAGGGGCGCGCAGCTGGGGGCTGACCTGCCAGCTTTACGGCGTGCGCAGCGGCGACGATTGGGGTGTCGGCGATTTCACCGATCTGGCGCAAATAGCCGGCGCCGCCGGCGCGTGCGGCGCGGCCGTCCTGGGGGTCAACCCGCTGCACGCCCGCTTTGCCGCCGAGCCGTTGCATTTCAGCCCCTATTCCCCGTCGAGCCGAACCTGGCTCGACTATCTCGCGATAGACGCGACCGCGGCACCGGGTTTTGCCGAGGACGATACCGTCAAAACCTTGGTGCAGGGCCAATGGTTCGGCGCCACTCGCTGGGCCGCGAGCTCAGCCGAGCTGATCGATTACGCCGCCGTCGCCGCCTGCAAGCGCCCGGTGCTGGAAGCGCTTTATCGCCGTTTTCGGGCGCGCGATCTCGGCGCCGATGGCGGCGCGCGAACGGCTCTTGGCCAATCTTTTCGCCGGTTCCAGCAGGCGGGCGGGCAATCGCTCGCCGATCTCGCGGCGTTCGAGGCATTGCACGAGCATTTCTGCCGCGAGAAGCGCGGCTTTTCATGGCGCGGCTGGCCCCCGCCCATGCACAACCCGCGCTCGCCCGAGGTCGCTGCCTTTGCCGCTGGCCATCGCGACCGCGTCGAATTTTTCCAGTTCCTGCAATGGGAGGCGGACCGGCAGCTCGCCGGCGCCGCCGCCGCCGGGCGTGCCGGCGGGCTGTCGATCGGGCTTTACCGCGATCTCGCGGTCGGCGCCGACCCGAACGGCGCCGAGGCCTGGGCCGATCAGGAGCTGGTCGCGCCGCACGCCGCGATCGGCGCGCCGCCTGACGCGCTGAGCCGCGCCGGCCAAAATTGGGGGCTCGCCCCGATCAATCCGCTGGTCCTCCGCCGCCAGCGCTTTGCCCCGTTTATCAATTGCCTGCGTGCCAATATGCGCCATGCCGGGATCCTGCGGATCGACCACGTAATGTCGTTGAGCCGGCTTTATTGGATTCCCAGCGGGATGGCGGCGACCGAAGGCTGCTATGTAAAGTATCCGTTCGAGGCGCTGTTGCGGCTCGTGGCACTCGAAAGCTGCCGGCACGGCTGCGCCGTGGTCGGCGAGGATCTCGGCACTGTTCCATCGGGGTTTCGCGAAACGATGCGGGCGGCGAACGTTTTGTCCTATCGCATCATGGTGTTCGAACGCCGCCGCGACGGCGGCTTTATCCCGCCCGCGGACTATCCGCCGCTCGCCGCCGCCTCGGCGGCGACGCATGACCTTGCCACCCTCGAAGGATTCTGGCTCGGCCGCGACATCGCCTGGCGTCGCCGGCTCGGCCTTTATCCCGACGCAAATGCCGAGATCGCGGAGGCGAGCGAGCGTGCCCGCGACCGCCTTCTGTTGGTCGACGCGCTGGTCGCCGAAGGATTGCTGATGGCCGAAGATCGCGCCCGATTCTTAACGGAGACGGGCGAGCCCATCTACGGGCCGGAACTCGGCGATGCGATCCAGCGCTATCTTGCCCGCTCGCACGCCCGCCTGATGCTGGTTCAGGTCGAGGATCTCGTCGGCGAGAGCGAGCAGGCGAACCTGCCGGGGACGACCGACGCCCATCCCAACTGGCGTCGGCGCCTCGGCCAAACCCTCGAGGCGATCATTGGCGGCAACGAGTTGCGTCGGCTTGCCGCGCTGATCGAAGGCGAGCGCCGGCGCTCGGCGGCGGCATGAGCGCGAGGTCCGGCGACGCGCCGCCGATCCGCGCGACCTATCGCCTGCAATTCCATCGCGATTTTACGTTTCGCGACGCCACCCGCCTGGTTCCCTATCTGGCGGCGCTCGGCATCAGCCACGTCTACGCCTCGCCGATCACCGAGGCGCGGCCGGGCTCGGTCCACGGCTACGACATTATCGATCACAACCGCCTTAACCCCGAGGTCGGCAGCGACCGCGACTTCGATGAACTCGCGGCCACGCTGCATGCCCATGAAATGGGCCTGATCGTCGATTTCGTCCCGAACCATATGGGAATCGGCCCTGACAACACTTGGTGGCTCGACGTTCTCGAATGGGGTCAAGATTCGCCGTTCGCCCATTATTTCGACATCAATTGGCACTCGCCGCGCGCCGATTTGGAAGGCCGGGTGCTGTTGCCGGTGCTCGGGGACCAATACGGCGCGATCCTCGAAAAGGGGGAGATTGCGCTGCGCTTCGATCTGGCGGAGGGCAGCTTCAGCGCCTGGTATTTCGATCACCGCTTTCCGATATCGCCGCGCTCCTACGCGGCGATCCTCGCCGCCGGCGGCGAGGCGCTGGCCGCGCTCGCCCGCGATTTCGCCGCGAGCGCCAAATTACCCGGTCCGGCGGCGCGCCAGCGGGCGGGCGAACTGAAACGCGGTCTTGCCGAACGCGCCGGCGCGCCCAACCTTGCCGATGCCATCGACGAGGCGTTGCGGCAGTTCTCCGGCGCCCCCGGAGAACCGGAAAGCTTTGCGCCGTTGCACCAGCTGCTCGAGGCGCAATCCTACCGCATCGCCGACTGGCGGGTGGCCGGCGAAGAGATCAATTACCGGCGCTTTTTCAACATCAACGACCTCGCCGGGTTGCGGATGGAGCTGCCCGAATTGTTCGACGCGACCCATCGGCTGATGTTCGCGCTGATCGAGCGCGGCGATCTGCAAGGGCTGCGCATCGACCATATCGACGGGCTGTTCGATCCCCGCCTCTATTGCGAGCAATTGCAGCAGCGCGCGGGCGAACCGTTGTATGTGCTCGTCGAAAAGATCCTGGCGCGCTACGAGGCATTGCCGGATTGGCCGGTTGCCGGCACCACCGGCTATGATTTTGTGAACCAGGTGCTGGCGACCTTTGTCGACCCGGCCGGCGAAGCGGCGATGACCCGGCTTTACCGCCGCATGGCGCCGCGCGACGAGACCTTCGACGACGTGCTTTATGCCTGCAAAAAGCGGATCATGCAGGTGAACCTCGCCAGCGAGATGAATGTGCTCGCCCGCGAATTTCATCAGTTGTCGATGCGCGAATGGCGCACCCGAGACTTTACCTTGAACCGCATGCTGGCGGCGCTGGAGGAGGTCGTCGCGGCGTTTCCGGTTTACCGCACCTATGTATCGTCGCGGGGGGCGAATGCCGACGACCGCCGCTATATCGACTGGGCGCTGGGGCTCGCCCGCAAGCGGTGGCGCGCCGCCGATGTCAGCATTTTCGACTTTCTGCGCCGAGTGCTGACCGGGGAGGCGGCGCATCGGCAGGATGATGCGAGCCCCGGCGGCCCACTCTACGCGGCGATGCATTTTCAGCAGGTGACCGGGCCGGTCATGGCCAAGGCCGCCGAGGACACCGCCTTTTACCGCTACGTACGGCTGGTGGCGCTGAACGAGGTCGGCGGCGACCCGCGCCGCTTTGGCATGTCGGTGGCGGCCTTTCACCAGCTCGCACAGCAGCGCGCTCGGCAATGGCCGCAGGCGATGGTGACGACGGCCACCCATGACACAAAGCGCGGCGAGGATGCCCGCGCCCGGCTCGCGCTGTTGTCGGAAATGCCGCGCGAGTGGGGCCGCCGCGTCTTTCACTGGCTGCGGCTCAACCGGTCGCGCCGGGTCGAGGTCGACGGCGAAACCGTCCCCGACCGCAACGTCGAATACCTGTTTTACCAATCCTTGTTCGGCGCCTGGCCGGCTGAGCTCGCACCCGCCGATGTGGCCGGGGTCGAAAGCCTCACCGAGCGCATTTCGGCCTATATGATCAAGGCGGTCCGCGAGCGAAAGCTCGAAACCAGTTGGAGCAATCCCAACCCCGAATACGAGGCCGCGCTGACGCGCTATTTGCGCGGCGTCCTCGACCCGTCGCGGCTGAACCCGTTTCTTGCCGATTTCCACGACTTTGTCGCCGCGGTCGTGCGGGCGGGCGCGATCACCTCGCTCGCCCAATTGGCGCTGAAACTGACGGTGCCCGGCGTGCCTGACATTTATCAAGGCGGCGAATTGTGGGATTTCAATCTAGTCGACCCGGACAATCGCCGGCCGGTAGATTGGGTCAGAAGGCAAGCGCTGCTCGACGAAATCGACACGGCTCGGCCGGCCGATCTCGCGACGCACTGGCAGGACGGGCGTGAAAAGCTGTTCACGGCGAGGCGCCTGTTGACGTTGCGCCGTATTCACCCGGAACTCTTCGCTGCGGGGGATTACCAGCCGCTCGAAATTTTGGGCGGACGAAGCCAGCACCTTTGCGCTTTCGCCCGCAATCTTAACGACATGTCGTTTGTCATCGCCGTCCCCCGCCTCGTCCATCAGCTGCGCGGCGGCGGCGAGAGCGCCGATTGGGGCGACGCTGCGGTGGTGCTGCCGCCAAGCGGGGTTTGGCAGGACGTGTTTAGCTTGCGCCGGCTCGACCGCCGCGATCAAGTGCCGGCCGCCGAACTGTTCGCCGATTTTCCGGTCGCGGCGCTGATCGGCGCGCTCCACGACGAAAGCTGATTCAGCCTGTCCGTGCGGCTGCGATGCGAGCTATACTGATGCCGTCACGGTCTTGGGTATAGCGCCGCGGGATCCCGGGTTACCCTCGCGGCCAGCCCAGGGGGTCGGCGGGGGAGGCGGGGCCCATGCCTCCCCGCCTGCTCCCATCCCAGCCTTTGATACTGCAACCGGTGGGCGCAGCATCACCGATTGCTTTTGTAAGGGGCCGAGTCGCTGGCCTGGCTGTCAGAACACCAGCTTGCCGCCGACGACCAGCAGCACGGCGGCGAGCGTCAGCCGCAACGCCCGCTCTGGGACGCGTCCCGCGGCACAGCTGCCGAAACGATCCCCGGTAACGAGCCGACCAACAGCGACAGCAGGATCGCCCCATTTACCGATCCGGCAAGCCAATGTCCAATGCCGGCGATCAAGGTCAACGGCACCGCGTGGACGATATCGGAGCCGACTATCCGGGCCATCGGCAGCGCCGGATACAGCAGGATCAGCGCGGTAACGCCAAGAGCGCCGGCCCCAACCGAGGTCAGCGATACCAATACGCCGAGGACTATTCCGGTCAACACCGTCAGTGACGACGCTCGCCGCCCGTTCAAACGATCGGCGCGGATGCCGAGCCCGGCGATCAGCCGCGAACGGAACACGAGCGCCAGCGCTGTCGCCAGCAAGGCTAGCCCCAGAGCGAGGCTTATGATCCGCTGGGCCCCGGCGCGGCTCATATCGAAATGCGCCAGAGCGAGCAATGTCAGCGTCGCCATCGGCAGGCTGCCCGCGGCGAGCAAGCCGACGATGCGCCATTCGACGGTTCCGACCAGACCATGCACCAGAGTGCCGCCGGTTTTGGTCGTGGCTGCATAGAGAAGGTCAGTGCCGACCGCACTCGCGGGATGGATTCCGAACAGCAGGATCAGCACCGGGGTCATCAACGAGCCGCCGCCGACACCGGTCAAACCGACCAACGCGCCGACACAGAACCCCGACAGCGTGTAGAGCGGATCGATCGACCGGACCCAGTCCATGGCCTCGCTTCTAATCCTTCGTCCAAAATCGGCTGGTTGACGCCGCCCGCCGCGACATCGGGCTAACGCCACCGAGGAGCGAAATCCCCGCAATCTTCTCCTGCGGCGGCCCTACCGACGCCGCCGACAACAGCTTTGTCGCAGCGCAGACGGAATGACAACATAAAATGTTCTTTTGAATTTAATCACATCTTATAACTGTTTATTAGAAACTGCCCGCGGGACCTCTTTGGTTGGGCGATGCGCGCCCGAGACCCGCCCAGGGGCCCCTCAAACCTCGTCGGGAACGGCCCCGTCGAGTTCGGCGAGCCAGACCGCCGCGTTTCCGTCCGAGGGCGCGCGCCAGTCGCCGCGCGGCGACAGCGATCCGCCCGACGAAATCTTGGGGCCGTTGGGCAACGCCGAGCGCTTGAATTGCGACAATTGGAAAAAGCGCAGCAGAAACACCCGCAGCCAGTGCTTAATCTCGGGAAGGCTATGGGCGTGCCGCGCGGCGTCGGCCGTATTGGCCGGCCACACCCCGCGCTCAAGATCGTGCCAGGCGTTCCATGACAGATACGCGATCTTGGACGGGCGGAAGCCGTATCGCGTCGTGTAAAAAAGATTGAAATCCTGCAACGCGTAGGGTCCGACGACGCTCTCGGTCGACTGGATCGCGCCATCCGCACCGGGCGGCACCAGTTCCGGCGAGATTTCGGTCGCGAGGATGTCGTGGAGGATCGGCGCGGTCGCCGGTCCCAAATCGCCGGTCGCCGCGACAAACCGGATCAAATGCTGGATCAGTGTCTTGGCGACCGAGGCGTTGGGGTTGTAATGCGACATCTGGTCGCCGACGCCATAGGTGCACCAGCCGAGCCCCAATTCCGACAGGTCGCCGGTGCCGACCACGAGCCCGCCATTGTGGTTGGCCAGCCGGAACAGGTAGTCGGTGCGCAACCCGGCCTGGATGTTTTCAAAGGTCACGTCGTAATGCGCCTCACCGGTCGAGGCGGCATGGCCGATATCCTGCATCATCTGCCGCGCCGCCGGGCGGATGTCGATCTCACTGCCGGTGACGCCGAGCGCCTTCATCAGCCGCCAGGCATTGGCCTTGGTCGATTCCCCGGTCGCAAAGCCGGGGAGGGTGTAGGCGAGAATATTGGTGCGCGGCATCCCGAGCCGGTCCATCGCGCGCGCCGACACAATCAGCGCCTGTGTCGAATCGAGCCCGCCCGAGACGCCGACCACCAGCTTTTTGAGCCCGGTTGCCGCGAGCCGCTGCGCCAGCCCCTGGACCTGAATGTTGTAGGCCTCGTAGCAATTGTCGTCGAGCGTCGCCGGGTCGGACGGCACATAGGGAAAGCGCTCGATCTCGCGGCGCAAGGCCAATGGTTCGCGCGGCGCAGCGAAATCGAACGAGACGGTGCGGAACAGCGGCCGGCCCGCGGCGGCCGCGCGCGCGCAGTCGCCAAAGGTGTTGGTGCGCATCCGTTCCTGGCGGATGCGGCCGAGATCGACATCGGCCGTCGCCATTTCGGGATTGGCCGAAAAGCGCTCGGTTTCGGCGAGCCGCGCGCCAATCTCGAAGATGCCGGCTTGGCCGTCCCAGGCGAGGTCGGTCGTCGATTCGCCGGCGCCGGCAGCGGAATAGGCGTAGGCGGCGATGCAGCGCGCCGATTGCGACGCGCATAACAGGCGGCGCATCTGCGCCTTGCCGATCGTGATATTGCTGGCCGACAGGTTCAGCAGGATCTCGGCGCCGGCGAGTGCCGCGGCGGTGCTCGGCGGCTGCGGCACCCACAGATCCTCGCAAATCTCGACATGAAAGGTAAAACCGGCATCGCCTGACGCGGCGAACAGCAGATCGGCGCCGAACTGCGCCTCGTGGCCGGCGACCGTGATCACCCGCCCGGCAACACCCTCGCCCGAGGTGAAATGCCGCCGCTCGTAGAATTCGCGATAATTCGGCAGATAGACCTTGGGCACGATCCCGAGCAATTGCCCGCGATGGATCACGACCCCGCAATTGTAGAGATGACCGCCCGGCCGCAGCGGCGCGCCCACGACAAAGACCGGGAAGAGCTTGCGGCTGATGTCGACCAGCCGGCCGATTTCGGCCTCGACCGTGTCGAGGAGGGCGTCCTGAAACAACAGATCGTCGATCGCGTAGGCCGACAGCCCCAGTTCCGGGAAGACCATAAGCGCGACCCGCGCCGCGTCGCCGGCGGCGAGCAGCGCCTCGATCGCCGCGGCATTGAGCCGGGGCTCGGCGACCGCAACCCGCGGCACGCAGGCGCCGAGGCGGACGAACTGGTGCCGGTAGGGGGAGAAGAACGAAAACATTGCGGGCGGCGCTCGCGCGATCGGCTGACAGTGTTAATCTGGGAAATCAAGAGCTTTACGATAAGGGGTGGGGTTCGGGACGGCTTTGGCCGCCTACAGCAACCCCCAGACCCCGCCGAACAGACCGAGAGCGCACACAGCGGCAGAGACGCCGACGAGGAGCACCAGATACCACCCGCGGAGCCGCAGCGGCTCGGGCAGCGCCGTCACTGCCAATGCCACCAGAAAACCGATCACCAGCGGCAGCAGAAACGCGTTCAGCACCTGCGCGGCGATATTGAGCCAGACGAGGTCCGGCATAAGCCAGACAAGGGTGGCGGCGCCGACCGTGCCGGCGGCATAAACGCCATAAAACCATCCCGCCTCGAGCGGACGATATTCGAGCGAGCGGCGGTACCCGGCGACCTCTCCCACCCCCCAGGCCAGCGCCAGCGATGACACGATCGCCGCGATCAGCGAGGCGCCGAGCACCCCCACGCCAAAGACCAGATGGCCCGCCGCCTCGCCGAGAACCGGCGTCAGCGCATCGCCGATCTGACCGACGCTGGTGAGACCTGCCGGGGCGCCGCCTGAGGTCAGCGCAGCCGCCGCGGCGACGAGTACGGCGCCCGTCAGGCATTGGGTAAGAACGGCGCCGGCGCCGGTATCCCAGCGCGCCGCGGTAATGTCGCCCGGTTGCAGTTGTTTGTCGGCGGTGGCGGATTGCTGATAAAAGATCATCCATGGGTTGAACGTCGCGCCGATAATCGCCGCCGTCAGAAACGCGAATTCGCGGTTGCCGAACGGCAGGTCGACGGCATGCCGCGCCAGGATCGCGAGCTTCGGATGCGCCACCCAGGCGACGGCGAAAAAGGCGAGTTCGAACAGACCGATCACGAGCGCTGTCCGCTCGACGCGCCGGTAGGAGCCGGTGGCGACGACGGTCAGCAGCACCGCCGCTGAGAGGGGCAACGTCAGACTGCGCGACAGGCCGTAGAGTTCTCCGACGCCGGCAGCGCCGGTGAATTCGGTGACCAGCGAGCCGAGCGTCGCCACCGCCAGGCCGATCGTCGAAAGCCAGGCCCAGCCGACGCCGAAGCGCTCGCGGATCAATTCGCCATGGCCGCGGCCGGTGTGGATGCCCAGCCGCACCGTCAATTCCTGCACCATGTAGAGCATCGGGATCAGGAGCAGCAAAAGCGGCAGCAGCCGATAGCCCCATTGCGCGCCGGCCTGCGCGGCGGTCACGACGTTTCCGGCATCGCTGTCGGCGAGCATGACCAACAGGCCGGGCCCCCAAACACCGATCCACCGCATAATCGGCCCGATCTTTATTTTCGCAGGCCGAGCTTCGGGATCCATTCTGGGCGGGCCTTTGAGGAAGACGGTGCGGGTTCGGGCGCTGCGATCGTCAAATCCGCGAGCGGCCGGAGCGCGCCACCGGTCACACCAGCCCAGCCTTCATGCATCGGAATCAACGCGACCGTCGGTTGAACCAGGGCTTCCATGCGGCCCTTATGTCTAGCTTGACCGGACCATGATCAAGCCGGCGCCAATTGCCGCGTACCGCTCAGAGGTTGTGAAGGACCTCATAACCGGGAGGACGTTGGCAAATCCCCCCATCGTCATCCCGGCGAACGCCGGCATCCACCGCTCCGTCAACTGCAAACTTCTGATGCGCTGACATCGTCTTAGCGACAATCACCGCCGCGTGCCGCGGAACCCCACTCGCGCCGCCTTGGCATCGGGGAGTAATATCGCCGCGAGAGGGGATCGCCCGCCTGCGGCCGGCATGCGTACGGGTTGGCTCCCGGCGCCGGTCCTCTCGCCTGGCTCGGATCCTTATTCGCAGGGCGCCGGCAGCGTCGCGCCTGCTTGGACCGGAGGTTCCGATGTTCTGGGTTGTCGTGGCGATCCTGTATCTTGTCCTGGCGGCGGTGGCGCCGGGCATCCTCGGTTTGTTCTTCAGCCGGACGCGACCGGATTTTGGCACCCTTGCTCTGTCGTTGCGCATCTTGTTTGTGGCGATCGCGCTGACCTGTCTTGCCGCCACCTCTTATGTCCATGTCGAATCCGACGAGATCGCGGTGCTCAACAAGATCTACGGCACGACCTCGCTGCCCGGCGAGCACATCATCGCCATCCACGGCGAGAAGGGACCGCAGGCCGAAATCCTGACACCGGGTTGGCATCCCTGGTTTTTGGTCAACGTCATCTATCAAGTCGAAAATAAAAAGGTCGTATCGATCCCGTCCGGCAAATACGGTTTTTTGAACGCCAAGGACGGCGTGCCGTTGCGCCCCGATCAATACCTGGCCGACGCGTTCCCCGCCGGGCGCGAGTTCGACATGCTCGACGCCGAATATTTTCTGACCCATGGCGGCGAACGCGGGCCGCAGACCACCGTCCTGACGCCGGGGAACTATCGCCTCAACACCTATCTGTGGGACGTCGAGATCAAGGATGCGGTCGATATTCCCAAGGGCGCCGTTGGGGTCATCAAGTCCAACGTCGTCGCTGCGGTCAATTTCGGCAGCCTGATCGCGCAGAAGCCGAGCGCCAGCTCCTGTCAGCAAAAGCGCGTGTCGGCGAACGCAAACGGCCAAGCCGTCTCCGCCGATCAAAAAAAAGAGGACCAGGGCGTCCTGACCGCGATTCTCGTCCCGGTGGGCTGCATCGGGGTGTGGGAACAGGCGCTGCAACCCGGCCGCTACTATGTCAACGAGGCGGCGTACAAAGTCACGATGATCAGCACCCGGGTGCAGACCTGGGAATTCAAGGGCGGCTACAAAAAGCGCTATATCGACCTTAGCCTCGATCAGGCCGGCAATCTGACGCAGTCGCAGCGCTCGCAGGACGTCCCGATCCCGGAAGGTGCTGCAGACCCGGCGGTGACCCCGTTTGTCGAAGGCTGGCTGGTTCCGCTCGAGCTTCGCGTGCTGGCGCAAGTCACCCCGGACAATGCGCCCTTTGTCGTCGCCGCCGTCGGCGGCCTGCCGGAGATCGAGAACAACATCATGGTCCCGACGATCCGCTCCATCGTGCGCAACGTGGTTGGTGCCACCGGCCGGCATGTGCTCGACCTCGCCGACAACCGGGCGGCACTCGAACATGCGGTCGAGGATGCGATCCGGCCCGAGGGGATGCGCGCCGGCATCATCATCAAGGAGGTCAAGTTCGGCGATGTCGCGCTGCCGCCCGAACTTCTGGTTTCACGGCTGCGCCAGCAATTGGCGGACCAGCTTCAAGTCACCTACCAGCAGGAGCAGAAGGCGCAAACCCAGCGCATCCAGACCGAAAAAGCGCGCGCCACCGCCGAGCAGCAGCACCAGTTGGTCGAAGCGCTGATCGGCGTCCAGGTCGCCGAGCAGAACCGCGACGCCGCGAAATTGCGCGGCGAAGGGCAAAAGCTCGAGCTCGAAGAAACCGCGCAGGGCCAAAAGGCGCAGGCCGACGTGCTCGGCCAGGATCGCGTGCTGACCATCAACCTCGTTCAGCAGTTTCTCAAGGCGATCGAGCAAAAGCCGGAAATCGTATCCCTGATCGGGCGGCTGGTGCCGCAGACGGTGGTGTCGACCGGGGGCCAGGGCGCCGGGCTCGACAGCGCCGCGGCGATTTTCGGGGCTTTACTCAAAAACAGCGACGCCGCCCCAACTCTGGCCGGTTCTGCGACCAAAAAATGAAACGGAACGAACAGAGGAGAGGAAAGATGGCCCACCCGATCGTCTACGGCCCGGCCGGGAGCAGCTATGTGTGGAGCGCGCGGCTGGCGCTCGCCGAAAAGGGCGTCACCCACGAACTTGTCGACGTGCCGTTCGGCACTCACCGCGAGGCGCCGCATCTGTCGCGCCAGCCCTTCGCCAAGGTCCCGGCCTTCGAGCATGACGGCTTCGCGCTGTACGAGACCCAGGCGATCATGCGCTACGTCGACGAGCGCTTTCCGGGCGCGCCGTTGCAGCCCGAGGATGTGCATCAATGGTCGCGGATGAACCAGATCATCGGCATCGTCGACGCCTACGCTTGGCCCAGCATCGCCGGCGCGATCCTGTTCAACCGGATGCTGGCGCCGCGCCTCCTCGGACGTGCGCCGGACGAGGCGGCGATTGCCGCGGCATTGCCGCGCGCCCGGCTGTGCCTCGCCGAGATCGACCGGCTGATGGAGAATCACCGTTTTCTTTCCGGCGATTTCGTGAGCCTCGCCGATTTGATGGCGATCCCGCTGCTCTACTTTTTCGCGAACGTGCCCGACGGCAAAGCCCCGCTCGCCGATCATCCAAAATTGCAGGATTGGATCAAGCACATGGAAACCCGCCAGAGCTTTCAGGTGACCAAGCCGGCGATGGCGTGACCGCCGTTGCGACCTGAGGGTGCGCAGAGCAAGCTCATTTCCGGTAGGGATTGACGAGACCGGCGACCAGACCGGCCATGACCTCGCGCACCTGACCCTCGTCGCAGCCGATCAGCACCGCGTCTTCGAGCGCCTCCTGTGCCAATTCGCGCAATTCGGCGAGGTTCTCGTTCAACACCTTGATCTTCTCGACGCAGGAGACGGGCTCGCCCTCCGGCGTGCGCCAAGTCGGGAATTCGCTCGATTCGCTCATCGCCGTTTCCTCTGCCGCCGCTTATTTGAGACCGCCCGGCGACGCGCCCGGCGACGCCGCCCCCGGCGATGCTTCGCCACCGGCCTCACCCGGCTTTTTCTGCCCGCCCGGCTGCGAGAAGATCATCTGGCCGATCAGGTTTTCGAGGCTGACCGGCGCCTGCGTGTATTTGATCTGGCCGCCAGACGGGATGTCCTTGTCCGAACCGCCGGGCACCAGCGACATGTATTTGTCGCCGAGCAGGCTCGACGAGATGATCTCGGCGACGGTGTCGTCGGGAAGTTTGTATTGGGGGCTTATCGTCATCTTGACGGTGGCGAGAAACGTTTTCGGGTCGAGTTGCTCGGCGACGACCGAGCCGACTTTGACCCCGCCGATGCGCACGTCCGTGCCGTCGCGAACCCCATCGATGCTCTGAAACTGGGCAGTGACCGGATAGCCCGACACTGACCGCACCTGGCTCGTCGAATAGGCAAAGAACAGGAACAATGCGGCGACGACGAGCACGACGGCGCCCATCACCGTCTCAATCACATTGCTGCTCATCCGCCGGTTTCCCCGCTCATACCCAGGCGACCCGAACCCTCTTTTGCCTCGGCACCACTACTCGGGCGTCCACGGCTCGTAATCACCGGTCGAAGGCGCCCGCCTGCCGCCGCGCAGGATCGATCCCGGCGGATGATAGGCATACGGGGTCCCGGTCATGTTCGGCAGATGCTCTTTTTCCCAGGAGTGGCGGGTGCGCGTCCCCGGCCGCGGCACCTCGTCGACGGTGTGATGCAGCCAGCCGTGCCATTCGGACGGCACCTTCGACCCTTCGGGTTCGCCGGCATAGACGACCCAGCGCTTTTCGCGGCTCGCCCGGCCGCCACCCCGCGACAATTGCCGCTGCCGCTTGTCGCGATAGTAGCGATTGCCAAGGCTGTCGATCCCGACATATTCGCCGCGCAGCCAAGTCAACAAACGCGTACCGAAGGTCATCGCTCCATCCGTTCCGATGCCGCCGGGCGGCGCCGACCGCGGGGGACGCACGCGAGCAGCGCCTGTGCTGTCGCCCTCGGGCAAAGCGCCGCTTTGCCGGGAGGCGGGTTTATCGCATCGCCCCCACCCCGTCGGCAATAGCGGGGCCGGCGTGGCTGCCGCGCAACATGTGGCGGGCTTTTCCCCGGCCCCCGCCTCCACGTCATCCGACCGCTCGGCACGTTTCAGTTCCGGGACGATTACCCGCGCCTCGCGGTCAACCCCCCGCGTCTGCGCCACGCGGCCCCGCTCGTGTCAGTCGTAAAGCCCCGGCGGAAATGCCGACCGATGGCCCCGCAATCCGCAGCTCGGTGGGTGGTGCGTCGTGGGTGGCCGAAAGGGAGATGCTGATGCCCGGCGATCAATTCCGCAGACCTCGCCAATTGCCGTCATCAGGGTGCGGTGCCTGCAGTACATCTCGTTCATTAAGACTATCCGCCACTATATAGATAGTAAGTTGAATTTCCGCCTAGCAAATGCGCTTACACGTGTTAATATTTGATCAATGTGGGATCGTCGCACAGGATCGGCATCCAGCTGCGCTCCGTGGCGTCGTTGCGCCCCGATCGCAGTTTTGATGTGGGTCGCGGCGGGCGCGAACACGCAAGCTCAGACCGATGGCACCAACCCGATCGAATCTTCCCGCGAACGCCCGGGAAGCGGAGGTTTGCAATTACCGGGGGTGGAACCAGGTTCGCCACCGCCGGCCAGTCTCGGGTTGCCCGCGCCGCCACCAGCCGCTGTCGCACCGGCGTTTGCCAACGGCCGGCGCTTTGTCCTTCGCAAAGTCGATGTCGTCAGCAACACGGTCATCGATGACGCGTCGATTCGCACCGTCGTCGCTCCTTATATCGGCAAGGCAGTAACCACCGCGGACCTGGAGGAGATTCGCCGCCGGTTCACCCGTCTTTATATCGATCGAGGCTATATCAATTCGGGCGCGGTGCTGCCCGACCAGAACGTTACAAATGGGGTGGTCACCTATCGCTTTGTCGAAGGGCGGATCACCGATATCAACGTTGCGGGCACCGAACACTTCAAGCCGGAATACTTTAGTTCACGCCTGGGCGCCGCGGCCAACGCTCCGTTCAACATTGGAAGCCTCGAGGACGAACAGCAAATCCTGCTTCAAGACCCGCTGATTAGACGTCTTAACATCGAACTGATACCGGGTCTCGTGCCAGGAGAAGCGCGGCTGAACGCTGATGTCCTAGAAGCCAGCCGCTACTCGTTGTCGGCCCAGGTTGCCGACGACCAGTCGCCGACCGTCGGAGAAATCCGCGGCCAGCTGCAGGGCAGCTTTGCCAATATTCTTGGGGTCGGCGATCTGCTGACCGCGCAATATGGGCGCAGCGGGGCGCTTAACGACGGGTTTATCGGCTACTCGGTGCCGATAGCCAGCGACGACACCCGCCTCAGCCTGCGCTACGACAAGAACGGAACCGTGGTCGTGACCCCGGCGCTGGTGCCGCTGAACATTACCAGCAACTATTCGAGCATTGGAGTGGGCCTCAGCCGGCCGTTTTATCGAACCGCGGAACAGAACCTCACCCTCGGGGTGAGCCTGGAACGACGGCAAGAACAGAGTTTCCTGCTTGGGATGCCGTTCGATTTCGTCATCGGTTCCGAGAACGGGAATACCAATGTAACGGCGTTACGTTTGTCGCAGAGCTGGCTCGACCGCAACTCCGAACACGCCCTCGCCATGCGCTCAACCTTCAGCTTCGGGCTCGAGGCTCTCGGCGCCACCGTGACCGACACGCCGCCGACTGGCAGGTTTTTTACCTGGCTCGGCCAAGCTCAATATGTGCGCCGGATCTGGAACGATGTCGAGGGGCTGGTGCGGGCGGACCTGCAGCTCGCCGACCGGCCGCTGTTTCAAATCGAGCAATTTGCCTTGGGCGGCATCGACACGGTTCGCGGTTATCGCGAATATTTGACGGTCACCGATGACGCCGCCTTGATCTCGGCCGAGCTGCACATCCCGGTGGGCAAGCTGCGCGTTCCCTATCTGTCAAGAACCGACGACGCCGGGACAGTACAGATCGTGCCATTCTATGATTTCGGCCAAGGCTGGAATCGCGACCGGCCGACACCGTTTCCCGCCAATATTTCCGGGGTGGGCGCCGGGTTGCGCTGGCTGATTGGTTCGGGGATCACGGCAGAATTCTATTATGCCAAAGCGCTACGCAATGTTGACGTAGGCAACTCGCTGGAAGACCGCGGTATCTACTTTCGCATTACGACAAATTTTTTCTAACAGAAGCCGTGGAGAACTTATCTGACGGTGGCAGTCACGGCCGCTCGCGGGTGGTATCCCGCTTCGGCGAGCCCGACCTCGCTCATCAGCGCGTCGAGCGCGGCGTACCCATCGACCGGCTCGGCTGCGACGGCGGCGGCCACGGCATCGTACCAAAGGCCGGCTTGCGCATAGAGTACGGCGCGGCGGCCCAGCGGCGCGGCGCGCGCCGTATTTTCGACGGCCAGATCCGGCGTCCCGAGCAGCAACGAGGCGCTGGCCACGATGTCGCGCGAGCGTGCGTTGGGGTCGAGGATCGCCGCCACCGACCAAGTATAAACGATGCCCGGCGCCAGCCGAACGCCATAGTCGGCGACGCGCGCACCATAGACGCCGGCGGCGCCCGGCGCCGGTATGTTGACCTCGATCACCGGAACCGGCTGCATCGGCGCGCTGATCGTGAACTGGGTCGGCCAAGCGACCGGCCCCGACACATAGAAATAGAGGTTCGGGCTCGGGCTTGCGCTGAGCCCGCTGTGGTCCTGAGGTGCGAGCGCCTCGATCACCGGGAGCGGCGCCGTCGGTTTGTAGGTGCCGCGCGACGCGCCGCCGACGCGCCCGCCGGGTGCCCCGCGCGGCGGCGGTTTGTACTCGGGCAATTGTTCTTGCTGCTGCGCGGGCGCCGGGATTTGACCGGTTTGCGCCAGCGAGGAGGCAGGTCCGACGAGCGCCAGCGCCGTGCAGAAGAGGCCAGCGACGACCTTGATCGCGGTCATTCCCGTGCCCTTACAGCCAGTTTCCAATCAGCAGGAAGGGCGCCCAGTAGGCGGGATGGGCAAAGCGTGGGTCTGCGGCCAAGGCGAGTTGCGCCGCGCGCAAGGCCTGCGCCTTCGACAACTGCCCCGACTGCAGTGCTTTATAGAAATCGGTGACCAATTCGCCGGATGCCACATCGTTAATATACCAGAGGGTTGCAAGCGCGCTTCGCGCCCCCGCCTTGAGCGCCACGCCGGCCAGCCCCAACGCGGCGCGGTCGTCGCCGCTGGCGGTTTCGCACGCGCTCAAGATCAGGAGTTCGAGCGGGTTTTCGCGCGACGGTCCATATTTGATGTCCGCTTCGAGGGCGTCCATCGTCAGTTGGCCGTCGTAGGCGAGCACGAAAGTTCGGCTGGGATCGCTGCCGAACTGCCCGTGCGAAGCGATGTGCACGATGTTGTATCGCCCGCTTTTCAGCTCGGTCTCGAACTGCGAGCGAGTAAAGGCGTTATTTAGCAACACGTCGCCACCCTCGATGGCGTGCACCGCAGCAACCTCGCGCGGGACATTTGGCAAGCGGGCATAGCCCTCGACGCTCTGCGAAATCCCGAGGATGAGGGCCGTGCCGGCGGCAGCGGCGAGCGGTTTCGGTTCGACGAGCTTGAGGCTGGGCGCGATCGCGGTCGCGTACCGGCTGATCAGAAAATTGGTCCCGTCATTGAGCGCGGCAAACGGGACGACCCGCAGCACTTCGTCGGGGACGATGACCAAGGTGTCGACGTGCTGGGCGGTCAGCAGCGGCTCGATCGGGCGAATGATCTGGTCGTAGAGCTGCCGGGCGGGAACCAGATATTCGTTCGTCTCCCGCTTCTCCAGCAGGTCGCGGAAGTTCCGCACCTCATGGCGCAGGCTCGCCTCCGGGACGGCGATCGTGAATTGCCGATCTTCGTTGCCGATGCTGACGAGCAGCTCCAGCCGATCCGGCAGCGAAATCGGATAAAGGACCGCAGTCCCCGAAGCGATGCTTTCGATCGATCGCTGTTTCGCCTCGAAGCTGGCAACGCAGGAATCGCGAAAATAGTCCTGAAGCTCGGTCTCCTTCAGCCTTTCGACGGTATCGCGGGCCTCCCGGATCAGCGCGGGCGCCTCGACCGCGTCGTGCGATGCCCGGCGCAGCAGCAAATCGGTGAATTCGAGATAGAGCGGGCCGAAGGTGGTTCGGTAGGACGAGCGCCCGTCACGATATTCGACCGGAATGTCCTGACGCACGGATTGCAACTCGGCGACGGCGCGGCGATAGCTCGCCAATGCGAGATCGGCCTGGCCGCGCCTGTGGGCGAGGCGCGCCCGCTGCCAATCCCAACGGAACGATAATTCGGGGGCCGAGGCCTGCTGGGCCGCGAACGCGGCCCGTTGGGTCAGGGACGCGGCGTCGTCGAGTCTGCCTGTCCGCTCGGAGAGATGGCCGAGGCTACCCTCGGCGAGCGAGGAAAGTTTGGAATTGCGCAACGTATCGGCCATCGCCACCGCGGCGCGGAAGGCGCGTTCGGCGACCGCCTGCTCGTCGGCGGGAATTTCGCCCTGACGCTCGAACACCGCCGATCCGGCGGAAACCAGGGCCATCCCGTTGGCATACGAAGGCGGCAGGCTGCTGAGCGCGTCGACCGCTTGCGTCAGCAGCGCGACCGCGCGCGCCATGTCGTTGCCGCCCAAAGCGAGACGCGCGGCGTTGGTCTCGGCGGTGGCGGCGAGTGCCGCGTCGCGGGTCGCTTGGGCGCTGGAAATTGCATCGGCATAGGCGCTCGCAGCTTCGGCCGGTCGCCCTGTCTCGGCGTAAAGGTTGCCGAGATCGTTCTCGCTCGCAGCGAGGATGGTATTGTCGTGCAAACGCGCCGCGAGATCGCGGCTGCGTTTGAGCAGCGGCTCGGCAACTTCGGGCTGCCTGGTCATGAAGGCGAGATTGCCCAACGCTCCGCTCGACGCCGCGATCAGCGCCTGGTCGCCGCCCTGCTCGGCCTTCGCCAGCGCCCCCTGCAGGTCGCTGTTCGCGTCGCGGTAATAACCCTCGAGCCGGTAGACCTCGCCACGCCTGGCGAGAGCTTGCGCCTCGAGATCGGCGTCGCCGCTCTGGCGGCACAGGCGGATCGCCTCCGACCAATGCTGCGTCGCCGCGACGATGTCGCCGGCCCGAAACGCCGCCGTGCCGCGACCGATGTAATCGAGTTCGGCGGCGCGGCCCGCCGCAACCTGCGCCGCCGCTGACCCAATGCCGAAGACCGATGCCGCGAACAGCGCCGCCCACAAGCGAATGGCGTTCATTTCTCGGTCATCACGATCACCGACCCTGATTCTCCGGCAGCGAAGCGCTGACAATGGAAGCTGACGCATGGGTCGTCGGGGTAGTCGCGGCCCAGCGCGGCGAACAGCTCGGCAGCCTGCGGAAGCCCCGCCCTTAATGCTCGAAACGCAGCCTCGTAGCGGTCCAGCCGGTCGCTCGCCCGATCCGTCGCGGCGAGCGGTTCGAATACATCAGTCCCCCCGTGGCGGCCCTTGACCACGAACGTCCCGATCGGGCGAAAGCGGTGACGCTTCGCCCTGCCAACAGTCTCTCCGGAAACGCAGATTCGAGAGCCGATCGTCTTGTTGAGTCCTTCGAGCCTCGACCCGGTGTTCAGCATATCGCCGAGGGCAGAATATTTCAGCCGCGAGCGGGTGCCGACATTGCCGACGATTGCTTCGCCGCTATGAACGCCGATTCGCGTGTGGCCAAAATCGACGCCGCGGGCCTTCTGCTCGGCGCTGAAGCGCGAAGCGAACTCGTCGACGCCCAACGCGGCGCTGACCGCCCGATCGGCATGATCCGGCTGCTCGAGCGGTGCGTTAAAAAAAGCGAGCACCGCGTCGCCGATGAATTCGTTGACCATCCCGCCCTGCTCAAAGATCGCGCCGCAGACACCATCGAAATAATCGTTGCACAGAGCGGCCAGGAATTCCGGAGCAACGCTCTCGGAGAGCGTGGTAAATCCCGCGACGTCGGTAAATAGCACGGTCAGCTCCCGCCGCTCGCCGCCCAATTTCGGCAATGCATCCGATGCCAGCATCTGCGCAATGACGGTGGGGGGAAGATAATGCTCGAAGCTCTTGCGCAACAGCGCGCGACTGCGGTTGCTGGCGGCATGCATGACCCGGTTAGTCAACCCCGCCGAACCCACCCAGGCGATCGCGGCGGGGAGCGCGGGCAGCAGCAGGGCCGCTCCAAATGCGGCGTAAACAATGCCGGCCAATGCCGCCAACCCGGCCGTCGTGCCGGACACCGCCGGAATCGTCGAAGCAACGCGCATTCCAAGCAGTGCGCCGGCCATCGCCCAGACCCAGATCCACACATCCTCGACCCCGCGTGGAAGGCCGGTCATGACCGGGGCGCCGTCGACGGCTTCGCGGATCAGTTGGTCTGCGACATGAGCGTGGAGCGCTATACCATATATGGGGTCGGCATCGTGGAAGCCGCTATTGAACGGTGTCGCAAACGAATCATTGACGCTCACCGATGTAATCCCAACGATGACCGCGCGACCGCGAACGAATGCTGCGGCGTCGTCTTGGTGAATGATGTCGCCGACGCTTTTGAACGGAAAGGGGTCGGGCCCGCCGCGATAGTCGAGCAGCATCTGATAGCCGCGACTGTCGAGCTGCACATAAGGACCGCGCGTGTCGTCGAGCGGTGCGATCAGCGCCTTTCCGAGCCTTACATCATCGTCGGGGCCGGGTCCTAGTCTGATCCCATCGGGAGCAAGATAGCTCAGCGCCAGAGCCATCCCCATTCCGGTGTAATTGTCGACGCCGTCATCGGCAAACAGCAAACCGCGGCGGACAATATTCCCAGTATCGGGGATCGTGTCGGCGAGCACCGCGCGAGCGGTGCCGCGCAACATCGCGGGCGGGGGGACACCGGGGCTGTGGGTACCCTTGAGCTTGAATGCCCAGACAATGTTCTTGTTTTGGGCGAGAACCGCCGCAAGCCGCTCGGTGCCGGGCGGCTCCGGATGGTCGCGATAGAGGTCGACGCCGATCACGCGCGGCTTCCAGCTGGCGATCCGCTCCAACAGGGTGGCGAGGTCGCCGTCGCGCAATGGCCAATCGAAATGCTCGACATCGGCTTCGGTGCCGCCGACCAGCACGAGGCGGCTGCTCGGCTGATGCCCCGCCCAAGCGACCACCAGCGCGTCGTAGATCTGGATCTCCAAGGGCTGGAGCAGGCCGTAGCTGCGCACCAGGATGACGATCGCGGCAACGATATTTCCGGCGATCAGCGCTTTCAATGCGGCGCTGCGCAGCAGCCGTGCGATGCGGTCGCGAGCCGGGCGAACGCGGCTCGATGCCGCGCTGGCGGTGCCGCTCATCGCTCACCCACAGCGCATCGTCAGATGCACGGTGGTGTGCAGCTCGCTCTCGGCCCCGGTAGTCGCGGCGGCGGCGCGCGGACCGGGTTTGAGGTCGCGGCCGGCGATGTAGAGCGCGGGCAGCGTGACGTCCGGATCCTGCGGCAGACCGCCCCGGCCCGCCTCGACCAGGCTCGATTGCGGCCGGCCGGAGCGGGCGCCGCAACTGTCGCGGGTCAGCGCCACCGCACTGCGCAATTCGCTCGACAGCACCACCAGGGTGCCGTTCAGATCGACCAGCGGACCGTTGATCGTGACCGTCCCGGAGATGCCGAGTTGCGAGGTCGCCGATACGATGCTGTCGGCCGAGGCGATGTACACCCCGGCGTTGATCGTGATGTTGCCGCCATGCCCTTCGACCGCCTGGGCGATGATATCGCTGTGGTTCAGCACGACAAAATCCGGGTCGATGGTGATGTTGCCGCCGTTGCCGGTCTCGCCCTTGACCGAGGTGGTGAGCTCGCTGCTGGTGAGGTAGAGAAAATCCCCGACCGACAGCGTGATGTTGCCGCCGTTGGCGGTCGAGGTCTCGGCCTCGGTGGAGATCGCCGCCCCGTTGTTCATCGTCAGCTTGTAAGCCGAGACGGTGATCGAGCCGGCGTCGCCGCTGCCGGTCGAGCGGGCGGTGATTTGCGGTCCGCGATCGGGCAGCATGATATCCCCGGCGACGGCGACATCGACAGCGCCGCCCGCGCCGGGGCCGGCGGTCGAACTGGCGATCTCGGCCCCGCCTTCGATGGTCAGGCTGTTGGCCGCGACCATGACGTCGCCGCCCGGCCCCGATTGCGGCCCCGTCGCCGAGGCGGCGATTTGGGTGGCGGGGTTGCCCATGCCGTCGAGCACCAGCGCCCCCGGCGTCGTCACGTTAACCGATCCGCCGGCGCCCGTGCCGGCGGTGGTGCTGGCGATCGCCCCGCCCGCCGCGAGCGTGATCTGCGGTGCGCTGGCCCTGACCGAGCCGGCGTTGCCGCGCGCCGTCGCGCTCGCCGAGGCGATAATCCCGCTGCCCGGGTCGCTGACCGTCAGCGGTCCTTGCGCCGCGACCTGCACGGTGCCGCCATTGCCCGCCCCGGCGGTGCTCGATGTCACCTCGGCGCCGCCCGACAAGTTGATTGCACCGCCCGCGGTCAAGGCCACTTCGCCCGCCTGACCGCTCGACCCGGCAGGGCCGCGGCGGGTAATCCCGCTCGCCGCACCGTCGGCAGCGATGCCCGCCAGGGTCACGTCGCCCGCAATCGCGACATCGACAGCGCCGCCATTGCCGGGGCCGGCGGTCGAGCTGGCGATCTGCGCCCCGCCTTCGACCGTCAGATTGCCCGCCGCGGCCGTTACGTTGCCACCCGGCCCCGATTGCGGCCCGGTCGCCGAAGCGGCGATCCCGGTGCCGGGGTTGCCCCTGCCGTCGAGCACCAGCGCTCCGGGCGTCGTCACCATGACCGCCCCGCCCGCGCCGGTTCCCGCTGTAGCGCTCGCCACCTCGGCGCCGGCCGAGATGGTGATCGCGCCGCGGCCGCTGAGGCTCACCGTGCCCGCCTGACCGCTCGACCCGTCGAGCGCCGAGGCGGTGATCCCGCTCGGCCCATCCGCCCCGATGCCGGAGAGGTTGACCGCATCCGCCGCTTGCACCCCGATGTTGCCGCCGTTTCCGGAGCCGGAGGTGAAACTGGCGACAATGCCGCCTCCCGTCATCGCTAGCGGCCCGGTAGCCGCGATAGCGATATCGCCGCCATTGCCGGAGGCCAAGGTGCTGGTCGAAATAAAGCCATTCCCGGTAATCGAGAAGGGCCCGGCAACCGCGATGCCAACGTCGCCGGCATTGCCGGAGGCGGAGGCACTGCTCGAGACCGACCCATTCGCGGTAATCGAGAGCGGCCCGGTAACCGCGATGGAGACGTCGCCTGCATTACCGGACGCAAAGGCGTCAGTCGCAATAAACCCAACATTGGTGATAGAGAGCTCGCCGGCAGCGACGGTCAAATTACCGGCGTTGCCGCTGCTGCCAACCTCGGCATTGGCATCGATCCCGCCACCGTCGAGCGTCAGCGTTCCGGCGACGTTGACCGACGCGTCGCCACCGCGCCCCGGACCGAAGGTGTTAGCATCGATTTCCCCATCATTGGAGATCGAGAGAGTTCCCGCAGCCACCGTCAGGTCGCCGGCATTGCCGCTGCTCCCCGGCCCGGCGATCGCCGAGATGCCTGTCCCTCCGCCATCGATCGACAGCAGCCCCGCCACAGCGACAGCAACCACGCCGCCGGCTCCGGAGCCGAGAGTGCTGCTCGAAATCTGAGCCCTATTCGACACCGAGAGCGACCCGGCGTTTACGGTCAGACTGCCGGCGTTTCCCGTACTTGCGGTATTGGCCGAGATGGTGGACAACCCGTCAATCGATAGAGTGCCGGCGACGTCGACCAGGACACTGCCGCCCGCCCCCGAGCCAAAAGTTGCAGAGGAGATCTGGGCGTCGTTGGCGAGCGAAAGGCTGTTGGCGCTGACTGAAACGTACCCTGCATTTCCCGCGCTGCCGCTATTGGCCTGGGTTGAAATCCCGGTGAAGGTACCGGGGTTTGCTCCGGTGCCATCGATCGACAACCCGCCGGCGACGTCGACCGCGACGCTTCCCGCATCTCCCGCTCCAAAGGTGCTGGCCCGCACCACGCCGCCGGCGAGGATCGTCAGCGCGCCCGGGTCGCTTCCTGTTATCGCGATCGACACGCCCCCTGCCGGTCCCGAACCGGATGCGGCCGTCTCAATATCGCCGCCGGCGATTGTCAGGTGATCCGCGGTGACGGAGACATTTCCGCCACTGCCGATGCCAAAGGTTGTGCCGGCGATCGCACCACCGTTGGCGAGGGTCAACATCGCGGCGGATACGTTGACGCGGCCGGCGTCTCCGGTGCTTGCCGGCAGCGTGCCGGAGGACGCGAGCGCACCGCTTGAAATCGCCCCGCCATCGACGACTGAGAGAGTGCCGGCCTGCACATTCACATCGCCAGCGTTCCCGGTGCTTCCGTACTCGGAATTCGCGGCAATCTCGGTGTCTATGTCGTCGATCGTCCCGGTTCCGTCGACGGTCAGCTGACCGTCGACCATGACAGCAACGCTGCCGCCGTTTCCGGATCCGAACGTGTTGCTGACGATTTCGCCGCTGCTCGCGATCGATAGCGACCCGGTGGTGACGGAAACATTCCCGCCGAGGCCCTGCGCGAAGGTGTCGCTCGATATCGCGCCGCCGTTCGTGATCGAAACCGTATCAGCGGTAATTGAGACGTTTCCCGCGTTGCCGGCGCTTCCGCGATTGGCCTGTGAGGAAATCAGACCGTCGCCCTCGATCGTCAGTCCGCCTGCAACGCTGACGGCGACGCTACCGGCGTTTCCCCGCCCGAAGGTGCTCGCGCGTATCACGCCGTTGGTAAGGATCGTCAGCGCTCCCGGTTGGCTTCCGGTTACGTCGACCGACACGTCTCCGGAGTTCCCGCTGCCGGATGACGCGCTTGAGATCTCACCCGAGCCGGCAATCGTAAGGCTGCCGGCAGTGACTGAGATGCCGCCGCCATTGCCGGCTCCGGAGCTGTCGATCGCGCCGGAATTGCCAATGGACAAAATGCCCGCAGTGACGGTCACCTGACCGGGGTTCCCCTCGGGTCCGAACGCGTCGGTCGAAATCGAGCCGCTGTTGGCGATCGAGAGTGTCCCCGCGTTGACCGTCACCTGGCCGGCGTTCTTCTGTTCGGAATCCGCGCCGATCGCGGTTCGCGCCCCGGCCGCAGCTCCATCGATGCTGAGCAGATCGCCAACCTTAACGGTGACGCTGCCGGCGTCTCCGGTGCTCGCCGGCGAGTCGTTGGAGGCTTCGAGCGCGCTGCTGAAAATCTCGCCGCCGTGGGCGATCGCCAGACCTTGGGCTTTGACGATCACCTCGCCGGCATCTCCCGTGCTCCCTGCCGCGGAGTCCGCGGTAATGCTGGAGTTGTCGACCGTCAGCTGACTATCGGCCTTGATGAAGACTTTGCCACCGGATGCTGATCCGTAGGTGTCGCTCGAAATCGAGCTGTGGTCGACGACGGATATCGCTCCAGCTTTGACGGTGACTTTCCCTGCATTTCCCCCGGAATAGGTATCGGCGAAAACAAGGCTCGCGTCCGTGATCGACAGCATCCCCGATACCTTGATCGCGATATCACCGCTGTTTCCTGCCCCGTTGGGGTTTCCAAAACCAAAGTTGGTACTGACCAGCAGTGCGTTATTGCTCAGGGTCAAGGCCCCGGCGGTGAGAGTCACATTACCCGCGCTTTTGGTCCCTGCGGTGAGCGAGCCGTAAAATGAGCCGTTTTCGATTGTGGCGGGGCCGCCGACCTTGACCGAGAGGTCTCCGGCATTGCCGACGGCAGATGCCATCGTGTAAAGGGATGCCCCAGTGTCGATGGTGAGGGAGCCGCCGACTGATATGGCGACGGCGCCCCCCGTGGTCGTGCCGGAACTCTCCGCAAGCACGTTCGTGCCGTTCCGAAGCGTCAGCTGCCCGGCGGTAATGGTGATCGATCCGCCGCCGGCGGCGCCCGTCTGCGTCTGCACCGTGCTGGCGTCGGCCAAAATCACGCCAGCGGGGGCGGTAGCAATGCTCACCGCCGCGGCGCCGCCGCTTCCCATCGCCAACGAGTGCACATTGGCGCCGTTGCTCAATGTAACATTGCTGTCATCTTGCAGCGCGATCTGCCCGCCTGCGCCCGAACCGTAATTGTCGGCGTTGATCTCGCTGGCGTCGATCGTCAAGGCCCCGGAACGGATGAAGACGCTGCCGCCGGCGCCGATCCCGTTGCGATTGCTGACATCGAGCATCGAGCCGCCGCCGATGTTAACCGGGCCGAAGCTGGTCACCGTCAAGGCGGCGGTGTTGCGCGGATCGACCGGAACCTCGCCGGCCCCGGCGACGCTCGCTACATGGATCGTTCCCGCGGGAGCAGAGAGGCTGGCGCCGTTTTCGATTGTCACCGGCGGGCCGCCAACCAGCCCGAGGGTGCCCGGCACTGGCCCCAGAGTGCTGCCGTTGACCGTGATCCTGGCCGGCGTCGCCGTCAAAAAACCGAAGGCCGAGGGCGGTGCCGCACTCAAGGTGCTGCCGCTGGGATTGGTTGCCTGGAACCGCGCGCCGTCGGCCATTTTGAGATAGTCGGCGGTCGAAGCGTGGAAGCTGCCCGAGACGTTGACCGTCGCGTGCGACCCAAAGATGATTCCGCTCGGGTTGATCAGAAAGAGGTTGGCCCCTTTGATCGTGGACTGGATCGCGCCGTCGATCGACGACTGCTTGCCCCCGGTCACCCGGCCGATGACGTTGTTGACGCTCGCCGGGCCGCTGAACGTCGCGGTCTCGTCGCTTAGCAGCCCGAAGATCTTGAAACTCTGAAAAAGGTTTGGGCCTTTCTGGGTGCCGAGGGAGGCGGGGATCTGATAGTGAGGCCCGGCGAGCATCCGCGCAGGCCCGAGCGACCCATCGGTCGCGATACTGGCGTTTCCCGCGGCCGCCGCGGCTCGCGGCACAACGGCAAGCCAGCAGGCCGCGGCAAGGGCGAACGAAACTTTACCCGGCAACCCCATGGGAGAATGTTCCCCCAAGTTTGATCGTTTGACTATGCGGGACGCGATTGCTCTTGTCCAGGTAAGCGCAACCGCCGCCCGAGGGTATCGACGAACGCGCGGATCCTAGTGCTCTGACGCATTCATTAGAGTCACAAGAGCCCGGGATTGTCCGATACCGGGCTTATGGCTCAGACGGTATGTGTGATTGTCGACGATTTGGACCGGGTTCGGCTGCAAGCGATTGTGGCCGACCGCAACCCGCCGCAAAAGCATGGGCAGCGGGCGCGGATCGTGCTGGCTTCGGCCGGCCGCGGACCGGCGCAGCGGGTTGCCCAGAGCATCGGTGTCAGCCGGCCGACGGTGTGGCGTTGGCAACAGCGCTTCGCCGAAGCGGGGGTCGAGGGTCTGTTGCGCGATCGGACCCGCAAGCCTGGCAAGGCGCCGATCGCAGCCGATAAAGCGGTCCAGGTGGTGGCGCTGACCGGCACCACGCCGCCGCACCCGGCGACCCATTGGACCGGCCGGGCGGTGGCCCAGGCGATGGATCTGTCGCTGCGCTCGGTGCAGCGCATTTGGCAGGCGCATCAGTTGCACCCGCACCGGTGGCGCCCCTTCAAGCGGCCGCGCGACCCGGCCTGTGCCACCAAGCTTGCCGACATCGGTGGCGCTGGACGGGCCCAAGATGCACGCCAATGCGAGCCGGCACAGTGCGCTGTCTTATGAGCATGCGGGCAAGCTGGCGGCGCAGCTGAAGGCCGAGGCGGCGGTACTGCTGGCCACGGCCGAGGCGGCGGTACTGCTGGCCACGGCCGAGGGCGGATATTCCGGACGGGGTGTCGGTCATTCGACCGCGATGAAGCAAAACGCCACCGAATCATATGTCGCGCGCTCCAGCTTCCGGCTCGAAAACACCCCCGTCGCATCGCCGTGAACCAACAGCCCCAGCCGCATCGCCGGGTGATACGACCCCGAGCCCGACCCGCGAATAGCTGCCGATCAGCGCTCGCAGATCCACTCCGTCGATCACCTCCACCACAAACCGCGCCAAATGCCGTTCCGGCAGCCACTCGTCTGCCGACGGCGGCAGCAGAAATCCCGTCTGCCGATCCACCTCGCGAAAGTTGCTCATCCCCACCCGCCCTGGTACACATCCCCGACCAATCTACCACATCATGGGTCGGCTCCACTCAAGTCCGACAGCCTGCTAGGGGCGTGTCGTCAATTGAGCCAGATCGTAGCCGCGGCGAGATGGACCGCGGCCGAGAAATTCCTGGCGGTTTTGTCGTAGCGGGTAGCGATGGCGCGGAACTGTTTGAGTTTGGCACAGAAATTTTCGATGAGGTGGCGCGCGCTTTATGATGAGGCGCGCTTTATAGAGTTTCTGGTCAAAGGCACGCGGCGTTAGGCGGTTTCGCCGCGGCGGGATGACGGCTGATTGGCCGGCGGCGGCGCGGCGCCGGATGACACGATCATCGGCGTCGAAGGCCGTGTCGGCGATCAGGACGCCGGCGGCGATTTGCGGCAGCAACGCGCCGGCGCCGACCAGGTCGTGAACCTGCCCTGGGGTCAGCAGAAAGCGCAGCGGGTTGCCGAGCGCGTCGACCAGGGCGTGGATCTTGGTGCTCAATCCGCCCTTGCTGCGGCCCATCGCGTGATCGTCATCTTTTTTTGGGCGCGCCGGCGCTGTGCTGGTGAGCGCGCACGATGGAGCTGTCGATCATCGCGTATTCGCTGTCGGCACCGGCGGCCAAGGGCTCGAACACGCTCTGCCACATCCCGTTCTTGGCCCAGCGACTAAAGCGCCGGTGGCGATTCTTCCAATCCCCGAAACGCTCCGGCAGAGACGCTATGGGGCGAGTGGCGAGGACAAGGCACCATCGTCGCTGTGATAACCGACGGAGTGCCCCATGCCACAGTAGAATGATCTGAGCGGATCGCTCGCCGCTCTGGATCAAGATAGTACGCTGATCGTCGTCATTGAGATGAGCCAATCGGGCTGGCTGGTCGCCGGCATCATTCCCGGCATCAACCGGCAGCCGCTGAAAAAACTGGCAGCGGCGGAGACGGCGCTGCTTGGGCTGCGGCATCCCCACGGGACAAGCCCGTGGGCTGAAGGCTCACGGCGGGGCCGAGGCGGAGCGGGCCGGGCGCGCGATCAACAGGATCGCGGTCGCCTTTGAGGCAGGTCGCGACGGGGTGTGGCTGGCGCGCTGGTTGCGGGCGCGCGCGGTCGACGCCCAGGTGATCCATTCCAACAGCATCGCGGTCGCGCGCGAGCATCGCCGGGCGAAGACCGACCGGCTCGATGTGGCGCTGTTGAAGCGGTCTTTTCTTGGCTGGCTGCGCGGCGAACCCGACCATTGCCAGATGATCGCAATCCCGACCCTGGAAGAGGAAGACGCTCGGCGGCCGGGCCGCGAGCGGGAAGGGCTCGTCGGTGAGCGCTCGCGCATTATCAACCGCATCAAGAGCACGCTGGCGTGGCTCGGCATCC
>Ga0210395_10000171_pt1 | contig 51566 bp, 88 predicted proteins | sample IncBWH4OmetaG_FD_150861 | JGI IMG/M metagenome (GOLD analysis project Ga0210395, IMG submission 150861) | Forest soil microbial communities from Barre Woods Harvard Forest LTER site, Petersham, Massachusetts, United States - Inc-BW-H-4-O ...
CCGGTGGTGGCGGTCCCGGTGGTGGCGGTCCCGGTGGTGGCGGTCCCGGTGGTGGTGGTGGTCCCGGTGGTGGCGGTCCCGGTGGTGGCGGTCCCGCGCCAACGCCCATCACGATTGCCGGCCAACCGGTCGCGCCCCGCGTACCCCCAGGCGGGACGCCCGGTTACTTCCCGGCGATGCAGCGCATTGAAAGCGGCAACGAAAAAACGCCGTGGACTGCCGGTACGCCGAAGACCAGCGCGAGCGGCGCATTTCAAATGACGGATGCAACGTGGCTGGAAAACCGCCCGGCCGGCGTGACCGCGATGCGCGCCAAAGATGCGACGCCGGCACAGCAGACGCAAGCGGCCGAAACGTTTACGGCGAAGAATGCCGGAAAGTTGCAGCAAAACAACCTGCCCGTGAACGATGTTAACTTGTACGTCGCGCATAACCTGGGCGCAAACGGCGCTGCGAAACTGCTGCATGCGGACCCGAACGCCGACGCCCGTACGGTTGTCGGCGACGTGGCTGCGAACAACAATCCGATGTTCTACAAGGGCAGGCCTACGGTTGCGGTAGCCATGCAGCGCTACGCTGCGGAAATGGGCAAAGGCACGGCACAGCAGCCGGTCAATACCGCTTCGCTGCCCGACGTCGGCGCGGCGCCATGGAACGGCGCAACGACGCCCCAGGGTGACCGCATTGCAACGCCGGCAGAGCGTGCTGCCGGGCCGGTAGTAGGCAACGCGCCCGCGATCGGCAGCACCGTAGGCAGCATTGCCGGCGCGGCGGCTGGCGGGCCCGTGGGTTCTGTGGCGGGTGGCGCGGCTGGTGGCGGAGCCGGCCAAGCGTTTCAGAGCTGGATGCGCGGCGAAAGCCAAGACCCGGTGAAGATCGCGAAGCAAGCCGCGCTCGGTGGCGTCCTGGGTATCGCGCCGGAAGCAAGGCCGTTGCTTGGCGCTGCGGCTCGTGTTGGCGGCGCTGCGGCAGTTGATGCCGGCGCGACCGCGGCAGGGGGCGGAAGCACGGCGGACGTAATCGACAGTGCGGTGGAAGGCGGGAGCTATGCGCTTGGCGGCGAAATGCTGGGGCGCTTCATTTCCGCGCTGGGCCCGGCTGCGCATCGCGTGTTGTCGAACTACAAGCCGGATGCGCAAGTACAAATGTCGGAAATGGCCGGCAAGTTGTCCGAAGCACGCAAGACGCTGGAAACGGAGGAACCGAAGATTGCCGGGGCTGCGGGTGCCAGCTCGCCCAATCCGAAGTACGACGCAGCGAAGGCCCAGGAAGAAGCCGCGAGCGAATTTATCAAGGCGCACGGGCAGAGCCCTGAAGACATGGTGTACGCATACGATCAGGCGAAGGGCCCGACGCCTACATCTGCCGGTGAAGCGTTTACGATGCGCCGAGCCAATTCGGAGCGCGCCAACGTATCGGCCGGCTAGAACGAGCTGCGCCAGCAAGTGAACGATACCGGCGTTGGCGCACCGAAGCCGAACCAGCCCGTACCAGACGGTCCGGTTGCGCAGCTCCGTACGGCAGACAACATGACCGGCAGCGTTCCGGAACAGTTCCGGCCGCAAGCTGAACATGCGGAAATGCTGATAAAGGCGCCGGCTCAGAACTGGGGTCAGAAGTGGCAACAGTTGCAAGACGCCGGTTCTGAGCTGATTAGGCAGCGCATGGACTTCTTGAACGCGGGAGACAAGACCAGCGCCACCGCAATGAACAATCTTTTCCAAGGCGTACGGAACCAACAGAAGGCCGCAGCCGAATACGTGTTCGGTGCCGATCGCGGCAAGGCGATTATCAGCAACCTTGAAAATCTTGACCAGCGTTACGCCAAGGTCATGAACGCCACCAACGGCATGAATTACGAAAAGATGCGAACGACGCTCGCGGCCGGCAACACGCCGGAAGCGCGCGAGCTGGAAAAGAATTTCACCGAATTTGCGAAGGGCGACCCATCGGCAATGCGCGCGTTCAACGCAATGAAGGCCGGCGCGAAGGGCGATTGGAAGTCAGAAGCGGCGCTGATGACGCCGATCATTGCCGGCGAAGCTGCGACTAACGCCAGCGGCATCCCGACGCTGGGCGCGGTAAGTGCTGCGATCGGCGGGTATCGTCTGTACAAGATTGCGCAAGGCTACATGAACGCGCGCATTCTGGGCAAAGCCGTGATGTTCAAAGATTTCTTAGCCAACGAAGCGAAGAACGGCTTTCCGAGCCTCGCCCAAGGTGCGGCGCAACGCGGAGCCGTACAGGGGGCGCAGTAATGAGTGACGATAATGATACCCGGCCGAAGTCACCGAGAGAGCTGGTGGAGCGGCTAGAGTTTTATGGAAAGGCTGTGAGCGCGCTAGGCGGATTAAATGATCTTGATTGGTCATTGTATGCGGCCGCAGAAATGCTGACTTATTATTTGGACCGCGATGCCGCGCGAGACGCTGAGCGTACTGCGCTTACGGACCCTGTTTCGATTTTGCAAGATGCTAGCGTACGTCGGGGCAAAGAGTAATGGCACGCAATGAAGCGCACATGCATTTGCCGCTAATCGACCGGCTGGCGGAGCAGTTGAAAGACAGCGGCACGCCGAGCCACACAGCGCGAGACATGGCGTTATCGATTTTGCGTGACCGCGGACACGTGCATACCAACTCCGAGCAGCTTACGGCAGAAGGTGCGCGACGCGATCAGATGGGGGCCGCTGGCAGGGCAATCGACCGTGCTTCGAAGGCCAGCGGCAAGTCGGCGGAGCACTATGAGTACGATACGAAAACCAACCGCGCCGTACTCAAGAGGTAAAACGTTTAAACGTGTCGTTATTTCCGTGGCTCAGTCAACCGCCGCCAACGCTCAAAGAGTTGACGCCACGGGAGCGCATGCTTGAACGGCTCAAGTTCGGCGTGCCGCTAGAGCTTGCGGCGCGTGCGGCCGGGCTCCGTCCGGAAAACCTCAAGGAAGACCCGGAAGTTGATAAGGCGATGGCCGAAGGCGAGATTTTGCTATTCGAACGCGCGCGAGACAGCAGCGTAACGGGCATTGTACGGGCCGCTATGCGTCGGGAAGCGGAGAGTTGGTTACCCAAGGCGGAACCCAGTTCGGCGGGCTCGCTTGAAGACCTTTTGCGGGATTAATTTTATTCATCCACGGCGCGCGGTTGTTTGCGTCTCGTTTCAAACACGCGGGGATACCGTCGTACTTTGCGCATTCTGCTGGGTGCAGACAAGACGGACAGTTAATGTTTTCGCAACGGGACGGATAAGGGTCCAGCTTAGTTTCCCAGGGTAACGTCATTTCGACGGCTCCGTATTTATGTGCTGCCGACATTCGTACGCCGGCAGCACAAATATTTTAGCGTGTGCGACCCATGTACACAACGCGAATTGGCTGCGCCGATTTCGTGACCTGCCAACCGACGATATCGGATATCGTCAGAAATACGAGCCCCAACACAACAACGGCGCCAAAACTCAGGAAAACTCCGACAAGCAAGCGTGCGAGTACCATTTCAACCTCCTTTGCGTGTTGTACACATTTTTCTGTACAAACGTAGTACGTACAGCGCTGTACACATAGTTCCGTACAAGGAACATGTCAAGCCGCTACATTTAGGCCCCATTGTCATACACCCCACAAAATGTGGACAAAAACCCTTGATGTATGACAATCCGGCGTGTTATCGGTGATTTGGTGAAGATTTCCAACCGCGCCCATAGGAGGCTATACCGTGCAAATTGTTAACCAGCCCATTTTGGGCGGCGGCTTCCGCCACTATTCCGGTTTGCTGCCCGCGATCAACGCAGCCGGCGACCCGTTCCACGCTTCTGTGAGGCTTTTCCACGTCCCGGCTGCGGACACCAACGCGATGTTCCGCGGTGATATCGCCGTTGCGTCGTCGGGCTCGATCGGTACCCAAGGCGGCGCCGACAACCCGGCCAACATCGGCCCGCCGGCCGCGAACCCGGCAACCACCGTCATCGGCAATGGCGGTGGTTCGGGTCTGGGCAACCAATCGATTGCGCCGAACATCACGCGTTGGGTGCCCGCCGATACCACGTCGCTGATTGTCGGCGCCATTGTCGGCTTCGGTCCGATCACGCTGTACATGGCCAAGAACGGCTTCCAGTACAAACCGGCGAGCTTCGAAGCGTGGTTCTGGGTGGAGACGGACCCCGGCATGGAATTTACCGCGACTGTGCCCACGGTGCCCGGGACCGCGTTCAATTTGCAGCTCATGGACGGTATCGACGTGAAGGCGAACGCGGGCTTTCAGGCGACGCGCTTCGGCGTCTCCGGTCTTTCGCTGGACCCGGCAACGATTGCGACCACGGCCACGCTGCCATTGCGCATCCTGGGTTCGGGCGAGCAGATCGGCAACGACCCCACTTCGCCGGGCTTCGTCGCGAAGGTGACTTTCAACAAGAGCCGGCACGCATTCGCCAACGGCGTGAACGTCGCCGACTAACGAGAACATGGCGAGAGCGTCCGTACGCTCTCGCTTCTCACTGCACCCTGAAACGAGGATACAGGACAATGAAGGAATTTCTTTCCAAACTGAAGGGTGCAACGCTCGCGATTGCGGCCGTTGTTGCTCTGTTGCTGCCCACCGATGGCGCCTTGGCGCAGACCGTGGTTGCGCTTCCGAACAACGTTATCATCAACAGCGTTCTGGACATGGGCAACGGCCCCATGGAACTGAAGGTGCTGCAAGGCAACGGCTGGCTGTTCACCGCGCAGGGTGCCGGCGTCGGCTCCACGTCGGGTTCGTCCACCACGTTGACGCTCACGGCGACGGCAGCCGCGGACCCGCCATGTGTGGGTTGCGAAATTTCCGGCGCCGGCATTACGTCGGGCACCACCGTGGCAGCGTTCAACGGCACGACCACCATTACGCTCTCCGCGGCGATGACGGTTGCGGCGTCCACTCCGCTTGCCTGGGGCATGGCTTGTCCGACCTTCGCTTCGTTGCTGGGCCTGCCTCCGGTGCCGAACGTCGGCTTGCCATCTAGCGGCGGGCCTGACTTGCCGCTGTACACGCAAGCGCGTGTCTGCCTTCTGGCGCAGAATGGCCCCGGTCTTACCGTACTTCCGTTCCCGATCGGCGCACATTAACAGCGCCTAGCAGCCGGGGGCTTCGGCTCCCGGTTTCACTTTCAACCGGAGGATTGCTCCCATGCGTAAATATTTTGCTTGCGCGTTCGCGATGTCGCTTGCTTTCTCCGCTCCGATCGCGGCTGCGGCGCAGACTTCCAAGCAGGGCATGCCAACCATTCATGTTCCGTACAGCGGCGCGGTTAAGGTGCCCTTCATGACGACTGCGCAGCTCCCGATTTGCGACAGCTTCAACATCGGCATCATCCTAGGCGTCACCGATGCAACGACGCCGACGTACAACGGAGCCGTGACCGGCGGCAGCAACGTTGCCGTGCTTGTCGTGTGCAACGGCGCTGCTTGGAAATCGATGTAGCAAGGAGTTGCCGCCGTGGCTATGAACCCCATCGTCTCCATTCCGCGCGACTATCAGCAGTGGTCGAACAACGTCATTCCGGTTATCGACTTTCAGTGCAAAGCCGGTGTGTACACGCTCACGGCGACGGCCTCGGTGTGGGGTACGGCGCAGCTTCAGCGCATGATTGCGGACCCGGTGTTGGGTGCGGAGTACATTAACATCGGTGCTTCGATTGTCGCCAACGGATTGTACGAGTACCACTTGGCGGCGGGGCAGTATCATTTGGCCGTTGCGGGTACGACGGGCTTTTCCGGCGTGTTCGAGCGTACCGGTTCGTGGGCAGGAAGGTAGCGCATGCGCGTAACGATTATTCGAGACGACAATTTCGTGAGCGTGGATGGCGAGGGCTACAAGGTCGATTGCAGTTCGCTGCCCGCCGACTTTCACGCGTTGCAGTGGACTGGTGCCACGGGCGAAGTTGAGTACCGCATGACGGTGTGTACGCATTGCGGTGCGCGTTCGAAGAAGCCCAACGCGACGATTGCCGATACGACGGAGTTCAAGCCGCAACTTGATGGCTGGCATGCTGCAAAGTTGGCGGCCGATGCAAAAAAGAAGGCCAAAGCCGATGCTGCCAGACTTGAAGGTTAGGTGCCCCGCGACCGGCTTTACGCGCGCGTGCCGTGAAATCTTGGCGGAGTGCGAATGTCCGAAATTCGTCAGTATCAAGGGTACGGACCCGCAAACCGGCGCGATCGTTGATCGGCACGGTTGCGTTGACAGCTTCCTGCCGCTACTGTTGATTGAAAACGCCCAGGTATCGCGGCAGATCGGCGCGGCTATCGAGAGTTTCCGCAATGAAGTTGTGAAGGCAAACGATAGCGCAATGGAGGAACGACAGCGGCTTTTCAGCGCGGCGCGGCAGCAACTTTTAGGGTAAAGCGTCATGCAAATCTATAACCGGGGATCAACAGTGCATCACCACCTTGACACGCTTAACTGGCCGGTAGCCGGCGTTACGGTGGTGTCTTGGCCGTGGTTGAACGAGCTTTGGGCCTACGTTCCGGCCCCCACGGCGGTCTACATGATTGTGTCGGCGGCCTTTATGTTGTTCCAGATGTCTGATAAGCTGGGGCTGCTGCATCGTTTCAAGCGCCATGCGCCGGAAACGCCAGAAGATCGGCGGGCAACTTCCATCATCAAGGAACTGCCGGACGCCCCACAATAGGAGCACTGAGCATGAGCGTTTTTAAGGGTCACAAGTCCGGCTTTAACCCCAAGGGCAGTAACGCATGCGTGCCCAACGAAATGGGGCCGCCAACGACGAAGTTCGGCGGGCGCCCTGCGGTGCCGGCCGGGCCGTTGAAGCGCTACCCGGGCGCCGCTGCGGACATTTCGAACGGCAATCGCCGGCTTGCCAAGGCCAGCCACGGCGAAGGCGAAGGCAGCGGCGTGACCTTCAGTGGCGCCCCCAGCGGCTTCAAAAACACGGGCGGCGTGTCCAGCGGTCGCAAACCCGGCGGCATGGATGGCAAGCGCAGCAAGGCCATGTCGTACAATAAGAAGTGATGGAGCCGTACAATGTTCTATCGCCCGGGCGGTACGGCTAAGGCGCCCAACCGGCAGTACGATACGGTCTATGCCGACACCATCGGCCTAGCCACCGATTGGCTGCCGATCAATAAGGGCGATACGATCGCGGTCAACATCGCACGCGCGTCCATTGTGTTTGCGAGCGCTGCGCAAAGCGCCGTGACCGCAACGCCGGTTGCGCCGGAAGCAACCGTGGTCATGGAATTGGCCGTTTTGGGCGGCGCAGCTCCGATCAAGTTCCCGATCGATAACTGGCAGAACGTGGTGGTTGCCACGTCACGCCGGGCACACCGCGCGGGCTTTGTGCGGCTCAAGATTTTGAATATCAACAACGGCGACGGTACGGGCCTCTTGATGGGCCTGCAAATCAGCCGTACGGGTGAAAGCGGAGCGGTGACCTAGTGGGCGGTTTCGATAACGGGTCAATTCAAGGCGGCGTCTTTTTTCAGGCCAAGCAATTCGGCCCGATATTGCGTGGCGCCGGGCCGCCCGTGCCGCAAGCCGGTGTCGTTGGTGACACCTATATCGATACGCAAACATGGTTTCTGTACGCTAAACGGAGCGCGGATAATACGGACCCTTGGGGCCGTTATCTGTTTCAGGTGCCGGTGACGTATCGTACGGCGCTGAAGTGGTTTAGCGCGTACGCGCCAGACGATAGCGTCGGCATCTCGGGCGACTATTGCTTGCTTTGGGGTGGTTGGTCCAATTACGGCATGCAACCGTCGATCTACGGGCCCAAGCAAGCTATTTCGTGGCCTGAAAACGGCAACGGTGGTACCGTTTCAATTGCAGTTGCGGGCGCCGGAACTGTGTTGCCAGTCGGCTTGCTGGACGAAGGCGCACCGTTGACGTACAGCACGTCAACGCAGTTGATCGCGGTCGGCCTAGTGGACGAATTTATCCTCGCCGTGCCGGTCACTGCGAATGCCGGCGACCCGGTAACGCAGCAAGGCCTGCAATCGGGTCCGGCTGCCGTCGCTGTCGTGCTCAACCCGTTGTACACCGCCCAGGACGGTCACGCATTGTGAGCGGATTTGACAACGGAACACTTCAAGGCGGCGTTTTCTTCCAGTCGAAACAATTCGGCTCGATCATTCGCGGCCTGGGCCCGCCGGGACCGGCTGCCGGCGTGCAAGGCGATTTGTATATCGACGTGTTGTCGTGGTTCTTGTACACCAAGCGCGCGATTGACGATACGGACCCTTGGGGCCACTATCTGTTTCAAGTACCAGCGACGTATCAAGCGCAGCTTAAGTGGTTCGGCGCTTCTATTCCGACGAATGACGTAGGCATAAACGGCGACTACTGTCTGGTCTGGGGTGGATATCCGAACTACGGTCTGCAACCTTCGATCCTGGGACCGAAGGCCGCGGGCGCGTGGCCGGGCTCGCCGAATGCCGTCGCCGTGACGTTGAACCCGTTGTACACTGCGGAAGATACCCATGGTATTTAACCCAGCGACAGATTTCCTCGGTCTTTGGCGTAATATTGCCGGCGTCGTTTCCAAGGTGGAAATGCCGGGGCTTGACTATGTGGTTGCCGCGCTCGCGCGTACGGGCGTAATTAATCTGTCCGTCTCCGCCACGGCGCCAGTTGCCAATCAATCGACCACCGCATGGCTGCAAACGGCCGTTCCGAGCAATTCCGCCGAAGGCGTACTGTTCCTTTGGAACCCCGCTGCGAGTGCCTACGCGCCCGCTACGGCTGCGTTGCTTCTCGACATGCTCCAAGCGTCGGCCGGACAAAACGGGGTGTCATGGTGGACTTCAATTGGCGGACCGCCGATCAACACAATCGGCAATAACGGTGATTTTGCGATACGTACAGACGCGCCGAATGGCGTGTACGGACCCAAAGTGCTGGGCGCGTGGCCTACTACGCCGATACCGGGCACTGCCGACGTACTCACAAGCACGTCGCTTGACAACACATTCGGCACCGCGGAAGGCGACCTTATTTATCGCGACGCGGCAGTGTGGAAAGCGCTTGGCATCGGAGCGGTGAATACGATTTTGACACCAGTCGCGGGCATACCGGCGTGGGAGACGCTTTCCGTGCTGCTTGACGCTGTTTTTGGTAGCGTGCAAGGCGATGTTTTGTACCGCGATGTTGCGTCATGGAAGGCACTCGCGCCCGGTGCGGCCGGATTAGTCCTGACTGCCGGCGGTTTGGCCGGTAACCCGTCGTGGGCTGCGGCACCATCTACGTTCCCGTCTGGAACAACGATGCTATTCCAGCAAACGGCGGCGCCCGTAGGGTGGACGAAACAAACGGCGCTCAATGACTACGGCTTGCGCGTCGTATCGGGTGCGGTCGGGACGACGCCCGGGACTGCATTTAGTACGGTGTTCGCGCAAACCTCAGTTGGAAATACGACGCTGAATGCTTCACAAATTCCACCACACGTACATCCGATTTCTGGTATCTTGTTTAACACGACAGACAGCGGTACTGTTTCGCCGATCGGATATTACGGCAATTCCGGCGGCGCGGGCGGCGTCTCTACGGATAATAACACGGGCGGTGGCGGTGCGCACACCCATTCGGTCAGCTTGGCACTGTCGTACGTAGACTGCATTATCGCGAGCAAGAATTGATGGCGTACGATTCGACGACTGACTATCTTGCACTGCTCCGGTTACTGCCCGGCGGCGTCCGTACGGAACGGATGCCCGGTCTTGACTATATCGTGAACGCGCTCGCCCGCGCCGGCATGTTTCAGATTGCAATCGGGCAGACCGCGCCAGTTATCAATCAGTCTAAGACGGCATGGTTCAAACCTGCCATGCCGTCTTGGGCCTTCGAAGGCACGCTGTTTCTTTGGAATGCGGTGACTGTCGAGTACGAACCTGCAACGCCCGCATTGTGGGCTGCGATCTTTTCGAGTGCGTCGTCGCAAACGGTAGTACAGGACGTCACGAGTGCGGGCCCCGTGCTTGTAGAAGTGAACGCCGGTATCGTCCGCGTGCAGAATGTTGGGGCTGCGGTTACCCTGCTTATGCCGCCATCCGCAACTATGCTGGGTCCGGTTTTGATTTCTGACTGGGCCAATCATGCAGGCTCGCACAACATCCAGATTAATTTGTCAGGCGGTGACGTGCTCCCGCTCGCCGCAACTTCATGGACGATAGCAGCCGATGCGGGCAGCGTGTTTTTACGACCCGTACCGGGAGGATTTGCGCTATGAAAAAGTTACTGGCGCTGATTTTTGCATTTGCGTTCGGTACGACCCTGCATGCTCAAAATCCGGGTACAGTTACGAGCCATGCTTTTGCAATTGGCAAGGGCCCTACTGTATCGGGCTACACGTCGCTGCTTTGCGGCAGTGGACAGCTCCCGATCGGAAGCGCGACGGACCCGGTTTGCCAGACAATCACGGGGGACGGCGCGATTTCGGCTGCCGGCGTACTCACACTTGCAACCGTCAACGCCAATGTCGGTACCTTTGGTTCTGCAACTCAGTGCATCACGACAACGCAAAACGCCAAAGGCCTGACAACGGCTATTTCGGCTGCCAATTGCACGCCTCCGATCGGCAACGTTACCGGGCTTGGTACCGGCGTGGCGACGGCGCTGGGTTTAAACGTCGGTACGGCCGGAGCCCCCGTTATCAATGGCGGTGCGCTTGGCACGCCTTCGTCGGGCGTAGGCACCAATTTAACTGGGGTGCCGATAGGGAGCGGCGTTAGCGGACTGGGAACAGGCGTCGCAGCGGCGCTCGGTACGGCTGTAGGTTCTGCCGGCTCCCCGGTTGTCAACGGCGGTGCGCTTGGCACGCCTTCAAGTGGCGTCGGTACGAACTTGACCGCGTTAAACGCTTCTAATCTTGCTAGCGGTACGGTTCCGATAGCTCGGCAGCCTGTACAACCGAACTTCCGGGTTCATTTGGTCGGTAATCAGTCGATTAGCGCCAGTACGTACACTAAAGTGTTGTACGATACCGTTGACATAGACAGTAATTCTTTTTGGAGTGCGACCAACCACAATTATCTGCCTACAGTCGCCGGCACGTATCAATTTTGCGCGTCCGCATACGTAGGTGCCACCTACTCGCTTGGAAGTCTGATTATCGTACAGTTTTCTAAGAACGGTTTGCACGGGACTGGCACCGAGCAAGGCAGCGGCGTAACTTTGACGGGGGGCGCCAATACCTTTGAAGGCGTGACCGCAGCGTGTACGGTTGCCACCATGAACGGGTCAACCGACACTATGGAAATCGATATCGACACCAACGGAACGACGCCAGTTATCACCGGCTTTACTACGGCCTCGGTCATCGCAAATTACTTCACTGGCACATGGATCAGTCCGTAACATGACGTACAGCCCCGCAACTGATTTTCTTGCGCTGATCCGCCAGACGGCCGCAGGCGTTGAAGTCACGCAGATGCCGGGACTGGATTACGTTGTTGCTGCGCTCGCGCGTGCGGGCCTGTTTCAACTTTCCGTTGGGCAGGCACCGCCGACAGCCAATCAGTCCACGACCGTATGGTTGAAGCCGTCCATACCGTCATGGGTTGCCGAAGGCGCCGTGTTTTTGTGGAACGCAGGCGCGGGCCAATACCAACCTGCTACGCCCGCATTGTGGAGCGCGTTGCTTGCAGGCGCTGGAGCAACAAACGGCTATGCTTTTCAATCGGTAAGCGCCGCGTCGGCGGCCATCGTCGCCGGTACGACGCTGCTGGCTGTACAACGCGCTGCGCCATCGGCAACGGCGTTGCTGCTTCCAGCGCTCGCCGCACAGCGACTTAGCGGGGGTCCGCTTCGGATTGTGGATTGGTCCACGACTGTTGCAGCCCATACGATCACAATTACGACACCAGATGGTTCCACAATCATGCGACAACCATCTTGGCAACTGCTCTCTACTGCCGTACAGCTAGCCGGGGTTTTGCTGTATCCCTCGCCTGATTTAAATGGATGGGTCATCGCGCCATGAAAATTTTTTACGTTCTTGCCCTCGGTGCTTTGTTATGTTCGCCTGCCTCCGCGCAATGGCAGACGCCGAAGCACTCCGTACCGATCGGGCAAGGAGCAGCTATCAGCGGTTTTGGTAACGCAGCGCCGGGGACTGCCGGACAGCCTTTTTTGAGCAATGGGCCGAATGCGGACCCGTCGTTTCAAACGTCTCCGTTTGCTAGCTTGACGCTTCCCAACGTTTTCACTCATGACCAGATTTTCGGGTCTGGCCGTCCGTGGGTGGACCCGACTGCGTACGGCGCTGTGTGTGACGGCATGACCGATAGCGCGCCCGCTTTCCAGCAAGCCGACACAGTTGCGGGGTTGACGGGCGGGGCCATATATGTGCCCCCGTGCAGCTCATCCTACTGCATCAAAACCGGGCCCGTGATCCTCAATAGTTTGGGGGAAGTGCTCTTTTCCACAAGCCGGTCCACCACTATATCGGCATGCGGTACGGACAATTCAGTTGTAGAGTTGTCGCAGCCGTACCAAAGTGTTTACAATTTAACGATCTACGGCAAAGGCGCCCCGACAGACACGGGAACGGTTGGTGCTATTACTCCCGCGGTCTTAATCAGGGGCACCGGAGGCGGGTGCAACGATTGTTTTCTGGATAGTTTAAACATCTTTGGCGGTTCGAACTGCCTGTCAATCAGCCCGCCGGCCGTCAATGGCGAGTTTTTCGTGTGGCGCAGTTACATTTCGTACTGTCATGGCTCACTTGTATACGCACAAAATGCCGGCGGTTGGTTCAATCGCATGAAAATAGATCAGGCATGGCCGGAAGGACCGCCCGCAATCGGAACTGCGCTAAACGCGTGGGCTGCGACGACTTCCTATGCGCGGGGGGCCGTAGTCACTTCCGGCGGGTATATGATTCAGTGCTCCCAAGCGGGCACTAGCGGGGGTAGCGCACCCACGTTGAAGAATTACGGGCAGACAGTCACGGACGGCTCGGCTCAGTGGATACTTGCGGGTCTTGTCGGCAGCGCTGCTCTGCAACTTGACACCGGAACGTCAGAAATTTACGGTACGGACGTAGACATGACGGGCGCCACTACGTACGGCGTTCAAATGTCGAACACGCTATCGGGCGCGCCCCCGCAGTTTTTTCGCTGCGTGGACTGCATTTCCAGTCAAACAGCAAGCAACGCGTACTACTTTCAAAACGGCAACGACGTCTATCTAACCAGCAACATCGTGGCCGGAGGCTGGACGCCAAATTCACCAGCGGTGATTTTTAACGGCAATTTCTCCGGACAGGCAACCATAACTGGCGGTAAGTACGGCATAGGTTCGGGGTTTGGCGTGATCTTCGCCACCGGTACGAACTATACAATCCAGAACACGATTGTCGGAGCGACCGTACAGGGCATTGCAATCCAGGTTAGCAACGTAATCGCGCGCGGCAACGTAATCAGTTCGAGCGGCGGCACGGGGGTCAACATCAACAATTCTCTAAGTCGCGTCATCGTTGACGGCAACATTTGCCCTAACGGAGCTTCACCCTGCGCCAACTCGCCAACTGGCATGACAAATTCTTCGATCATTAACAATTTTTAGGCGTCCACATGGTTAGCTTTTACGATACCGTCATTCGCAATTCGAAGGCGTTCCGCAGCGACGCGGTGTGCAAAGACGTGGCGTTGCTAGAGCCCGGCACGCGCGCCGCGGTGCTAGCGTTGGTTGCGGAGGCCAACGCAGACGGTATTGATTTGCGCGTGCTAGAAACGTACAGAAGCCAGACCCGGCAAAGCTATCTCTTCACGAAGCACGCTACCCAGCTCCGCGTCGTCGGTTGTCACGGCTACGGCGTTGCGGCCGATTTCGGAGTGTTCGTCAAGGGCGTCTATCAGGAAAAGAACGGTCCGTACGTCTTCTTGCGCGTACTGGCGCGCAAGCACGGGCTTATAAGCGGACAGGATTGGGGTCACGCAAAAGAAGGCAGCTTCGTCGATAGCGGGCATGTGCAACGTGTTCCGGTGTGGCGCCAATCGGCGCTGTTCGGCAGTTCGTGGTACCCGCCGGTCGATTACGACCCGTACAAAGACAGCACAGCGAACCACCAAACCGACGTGGTAGCTACGCTTTAGACGGCGCTGTCTCGCCTTCCGTACCATGATAGGCGTTGCCGTCTTCCCAGCCCTTGGGATTAGGCTGGGCTGCCTGCAAGGCCGCGAGAGCTGCGGAGCCGGCGGACGGAGCTTTTGCGGGCGCGGATGCGGGAGAGGAAGACGTACCACCGCTCGCGCCGGTCATAGGGCTAGCTGCCTGGGTCATGTCGGATAAGTCGTCGACCATTTCTTTCATGTCCGCTATCTGGGCGTTCAACACGCCGACGTTGGCTGCCTCCGCAGCGGCTATGGCGGCATCCACGTTCGGCCCGTAGGCAATCACCCGATCGAACATCGCGGCCATGGCGTCCTGTTTCTGGCCCACCACGCCCATAGCCTGAAGTCGTTTAGCCTTCAGTTCCTCTTTCGTCGCCATTCGCTGTTTCCTGTATATCCGTACGATTGCGGTTAGGTCTTCAAGCGACACGGCGCGGAAGGGAACCCGGCCGGGCGGTCGCACGATAATCGAGACGGAACCGGGCTTTTCGGAGGGCATCCATTCGAACCCGGTTCCGCTGTTCTCGCTTGGAGGTTTGAACACGGCTTTTGTAAGACAAATTTGCCAGCCCGTCAATCGAATGCTATAGGTTGTGCCGGCGCATTCGCGCAAAGGAGCAATCGACATGCCGCAAGTGGACCCTAAATTTACCTTTTGGTTCGGTGTCTGGACTACGGTTCTGGTCACCGTCGCGAGCCTCAGTATCGACCACGCGCCCGCGCTGATTGCGCAGTACGCGCCGGATGTACAGTGGATTTGCATGGCGGCGTACAAGGTCAACAACGCCGTCTTGGTTCTTTTGATCGGGCTTTCGTCCGATAAAACCGGGCCGTTTATCAGCGTTCCGAAGTAGGCTTCGTTGTCAGGGCTCGCCCGGCACGCTATGGTGCGGCGCCGGGCGCCGCTCGTGTGGGCTCCTTCACGGGTGCGAATTAACGCCATGGGCGTCCGGTGACCGCATATCCTTGGGAACAGCCCCCGCAATCTTCGTATCCGTGGCAGCAGTCACAGCCTGCGGAGGCGGAGCGCAAGGCAGCGATGCGGGCCAAGCTCCGCGATTTTGATTTCTATCGCGAGCGGTTTTTGCGTATTCGTCCGCGTGCCGGCGGCGAGCGCATCCCCTTTATTTTGAACAACGCCCAGCGCGTCCTGCATGCCCGGCTAGAAGAAGAAAAGAAGCGGTTCGGCATGATACGCGCGCTCGTGCCCAAAGCGCGGCGCATGGGCGTGAGTACGTATATCGGCGGACGCAACTTCCATCAAATCGGAACCATGTTCGGTCGGCGGGCCCAAGTGGTGGCGCACCGTGGAGACAGCGCAGCTAACCTGCATCGTGAAATTAAAGAATTTGCTAACAGCTTGCCGGGCGCCGTACAGCCGTCGATTGGTGCCACCAACTCTTATGAAGTGATATTTGACGTCCTTAAGTCGCTGTACAAAGTGGCGTCGGCTGAAGGTGGCGACATCGGCCGTTCGGATGACTTCCATAATCTGCATCTGTCGGAAGCCGCGTTCTTTGATAACACGGAAGACCTTTCGTCTGGTTTGTTGCAAACCGTACAGGACTTGCCCGGGACGGAAATCATAGAAGAGAGCACGGGCAACGGCCAGTCCGGCATGTTCTATAACCAATGCGAGGAAGCCGCGCGGCAAGGCAACAAAGGTCCGTGGCGCATCCACTTCCTACCGTGGCCCGTCATGCCGGAGTACCGTCAAACCGTGCCAGTGGGCTGGAAAGCGCCCCAGGATTTTGAAGAGTACGCGCGCATGCATGGCGTAGACCGGGAGCAGTTATACTGGTTTTGGACCAAAAACTATACGATAGCCGTTATGAATGGCGGGCAACCGGAGAAAATCCACCGGCTCACGCGTCAAGAGTACCCGGCCATCTATAGCGAATGTTTCATGGCCGACAGCACGCTTGATTTCTTTCCGGCGTCTGTCGTGTCCGCGGCGATGGTGCGCAAGCCGAACCCGTCCGCCGGGGCGCTGAAGCTGCTTTGCGTAGACCCTGCCGGCGACGGGCAGGACAAGCCATTTGTCTGCGATCGGCAGGGCTCCGCGATCGGCGCCAAGGTTTGGGGCGAGCTGACAAGCCGGGACTACAACGTGCAAGCTGACTGGCTTGTGGCTACGTTTAAACGTTTCGATATGGATGCCATCCTTATCGACGTAACCGGGACCGGCAAAGGGCTGCTAGACGCCGTACGGCTGCGCATGCGCGCGTACGGTCCTGAAAAGGTGGTTGCGGTCAACTTTGCATGGGGTGCTTTGAATGACACACTGTACGGCAACCGGCGCGCGGAACTGCACGACAAGTTCCAGCGTTGGTTGCAAAGTGACGTATCCATGCCGAACGACAAGATGTTGCAGGACGAATGCGCCGCTTATAAATGGGGCGTGGGTGGTTGCCGTCGCGATGAAAAAGCGCGGCTGTTCATGACGCCAAAAGAAAAAATCAAGAAGGAATTGAAGCCTACGCGTTCGCCCGACCGCTTGGACGCTTGCGTCGTTTCGATGGCGATGGAAGCTTGAAGAATAGCGGCCCGCGCGAGTGCTCATACGCCTTCATCAGCTCGGAAAGAATGTTCTGTATCGCGTAAGCTTCCAATTCTGAAGACGGTTTGGTTTCGCCCATTTGTTTCCGGACGTCCCGCCAGACGTGCATTGCTTCGTGGGCCAGCAATTCAATGGTTTCCCGCGGGGTGCGGTCCTGCACTGTGACAATGGCAATCGGCGTGCCCGTGTCTTTCCGTACGAGTAACGACGTAGCGCCAGCACTTTCCGGATAGGGCGACGGTCCCCGGCTCATTTTGGACGTCGCTACCTTCCAAGCCCGTTCGCTGGGGCAAAATGCGTAGCTGTACGGAAACCAACCGGCCTCGAACCAGGCAAGTTTATGCTTCATTAACGGCCTCTCCTATAACTACGAAAACGTCGGCGTCGCCCGCCGACAAAATAGGGTACGCGGCACGCAAGAGCAACATTCGTACGATGCGCGTGCGATCTTCTTCAGTTATTGGTTTGTCCGATCGAAGGTGAATTTCACCCACTTTTACGGCAGCTCCCCGGGGTTGACGTGTACACATTCGTACAGTATGACGAAGCCGTGTTCAAGCTACCATCACCATCAAGGAGCTGATTTTATGGATACCGAAACCGAATTGCTAGAGGCTAGTGAGCGCGCGACCCCGGAACCGGCAAAGAAGGCCCCCAGGAAACCCCGGCCCAGCGAACTTGCCAAGAAGGTCGCAGCAAAGAAGAAACTGGCTGCGAAGGCCAAAAAGAAGTTCGTCAAGACGGCGAAAAAGCAGGCGCCGGCCCGCAAAGCCAAGCGTTCGGTTCCGAAGAAGGTCAAGCGTCCCAAGAAGATGGGGAAGCCGCCCTTGACCGGCCCGGCTGCGCTCACACACCGGCTGGACTTGCGCGTGAACCGCGCCACCAAGGCCCGGGTGACGGCGTACGCGAAGAAGAAGGAGCAGACCATTTCGGCCGTCGTCATCGGCCTGATTGACAAGCTCAAGTAGCTTCGCGCGGTGCTGATACGGTGAAAGCCGCTTTCTCGGTTGAACGGGGGCTGACCCGGCCGCAAACTAAAAGGCCCCGGCGATAAACCGGGGCCTTCTTTTCACGGAACCGTACGAGCCTTACAGGCCGTTGAAGTGCTTCTGAAGCCCGACGCGGAAGGTGGTGTCGTCAGGTAGGCCTTGCTGAGCCGGCGAGTTGTAGAGCTGCGCATAGGTGGACCAGCCCGCCGAAACGACATAGTCGATTTCCGCGCCCACGGCCATGACCGAGAGGCCATGACGTTGCACACCGCCAAAAATGAAAGCCGGCGTGGACGCAGCCAAAAAGTTAGCGGACACCAAGTTGAGAAAGGGATTTTGGGACGCCGCCGGGGCCTGAGTTGCCGACGACGGGAAGAAGTTGTAGCCGAGCTTGACAAACTCGGTTCCGACGAAGTTACCGCCGGCCGGCTTCACGCCCGCGGGCGAAAACTCATAGCCCCCGGTCAATTCGATACCGGCGAGCCACTGGCCGGTCCAAAGCTGGTAGCCGCCGCCGGCAAAGATATCGAGCCCGTCTGAAAACGCACTGTTGACGCCGTTCGCAAGAATGTTCGGAGTGCCGACGTTGTTCTGAGCCCCCATGCCGAAGCTCGCGAACCAGCCGGAACAATTGCCGGCGGACTGGCACGGCTGTACGGCGGGAACGGCCGGGGCCTTGACGAAGGTCGCGTGCGTCTGCAAATCGGCAGCAACAGCGGAAGATGCCAGCGCAGCAAGCGCGACGCCGGCAAGAAGTGCAGATTTGAACATGTTTCTGGCTCCTATTTGGTTCGTGTGAACCGTACAGGGCTAGTAAAAGTCCCGCACGGGCTTGTTTTTCGGCGGGTTCTTTGCGTCCATCAATTCAGCCTTGGCGCTATGAAGACGCGCTTTAGCCGAGTGCTCCGCCGCTAACTTGCGGTGGTCGGTGGCAGACGGACCCTTGGACTTGCCGCCACCTTTACTAGCTGGTTTCTTTGCCATGATTAAGTCCTTAATTTAGAATGTTAGCGAGTGTGGCCGTACGGCTACACTCGGATGCGCCAGCCGTCGCCCGTGAACATGCCTTTCGAGCTGTCTTTGCCGTCCCTGACGTTTTCCGTGTACTTACCGTTCAAGTCTTTGTTGCGCGGGTCCATGCCGGCGTACAGGCTGCGCAGCGCGCCGCGGTGACGCTTGCGGATATGTTCGCCGATCTTCTTGTGACGGGCCATGAGCACGGGGCGGTAGGCCTTGCCCATCTTGTCGGTGCCGGCCACAAGGTCTTGGAACAGCTCCACCATTTCAGGCGCCGTGATGCGCTTCCAGCCCTTGTTATGCGCATCGGCGATCTCCTGGGGGATCTCGTTGATGATGCGAAACTCGTACTCCGGATACTTGTCACGGTCCGGAATGAACAGCTTCAGCGGCCGGTCAAGCACGAGCTGCGCAATGATGGCGTCCACGTCCTGCGCTTCGATGAATGGCGACTTCGGCGTGGCATCGCCGGCCTCAGGAGCTTCCGGAATGAAGCTTGGCGGGTTCGGACGCAGGTTTTCCGGAAGCCCCGCGCCGGGGAACGGGCTCGCTGATTGAAACGGGTCCATGGCCTACTTCTTTCCTTTGTTGTTCTGATGCATGCGGTACTGGCTTGCGAGCGCATCGGTGATGAATTTTTCGCGAACCTCCTTCGCGGCACCTTCCGGTACGAACCGATCGGCGGAGCGCTTGACGTCCTTTTGAATATCGGCCGGCGCGTCTGCCAGCTTCGTCCACGGACCAGACCTTGCGCGGGCGGCGGTACCCCGGCTCAAGTCCCCGTCTTTGGGGCCGTCCGTAGCGCGCTGCTTGCCAGCCGCGGCCTTGGCTTCCGCCGCTTCAGCTTCGGCAGTCTCACGGGCTTCGCGATCTTCGTCGGTTTCGTTTTCCGGCGGCGCCGTGGTGGTCGTACCGCTGGGCTTAAATTCTTCGTCCACCGCCTTAATGACGGCATCGGCCATCGCTTCGGCGCTGGCGAACTTCTTGGGGTTCATGGTCTTGGCAAATTCGTTTGCCTTGGCCGACTTCTTGGGGTCTACGCCCAGCCATGGCGCTTTCGCTTCCGCGGCCAGCCACACGTCGTTGTTGGTGAAGGCCACGGCCGGTTTCGGCGCCGTGGCGACGTCAAGCTTCGCGATATCGTCGGCGATCTTGCGAGCGGTCGCGGCATCGCCGGCAGTCACAGCGGCATCAAGTTGTGACTGCAATCCGTTGCGCGCTTGATCGCGCATCATCATATTCAAGTCCATTTGGGCGGCTCCTTATTTTTTGTACACGACGCGTTCACGGACGCCGGTATTGTCCGGCAGCGGTTTGTCAAATAGACGCGGGCGGCCCTCCGCCATTTCCTGCGCTTGCGTTTGCAGGTTGTCCAGAACGCCCGCGTCCGTCCATTCGAGCGTGGACGCTTCCGGCATCGCCGATGCCGGAATGATCTTGATGACATCTTGGAAGGTGGACAGGTAGCGCCACCCGCTGATGCTGTTGAGGATACCTTTGCCAGCTTGGAACATGGTGCCGGCGCCCCAGCGTATCAGCACCCAATCGCCGATGTCGGCCCGCTGGCGTTTCAAGCCTTCGCCGTCTTTGTAGGTGAAGGCCATCGGACCCATGGCGCGGATGATGCCGGCCTGTACGCCGTGTTCGCCGAGTTGGCGCGCAAGATCGGGAATAAGAATGCTGCCAACTTTTGACGGCGGGTACGGAATTTGTACGGCGATGATGTCGCGGCACGGTTCGCCCGCGTCGTGCGGAATGTCGAAACCATAGATGCTCATGCCTTGTGCTCCTGTTTTAAGGCGTTTGAAAACTGCTTTGCGACTTCCTCCGGCGTACAGCCTAGAAGCTGCTCAATTTCACGAAGGCCCGCCGCTTTGCCCTGCGTCATGGGGTCCACTGGCCTGCCCGCTAGGAATTGGTGCACCGCCTCCCGCTGGCGCTGGCGGAGGAAGTTGACCAGCAATTTCGTTTCCGGGCTGGTTAACCATTCCGTCAATTGTAGAGCTAACATTGGCGCTTTCCTGCATCATTTGCTGTACGGCGTGTTCAAGCTGCGCCATCTGCAACAACCCTGCACGTTGGTCTTGCATGCCGCCGCTGGCTTGTACCATGTTAAGTACGGCTTGTGTCAACTGCTGTGCAACGGCGCCGATAACTTTGATATTTTCGTTGCGCTGCTTCAACACCCCAATCATGCCCTGCATCTTCTCGTGTGGAGTGGCCTGGGGCTGTGGCGGCTGCCCTAGCAGCTTTTCCGGATTGGGGAGCCGCAGGCACTTATACAGCCGCATGCGAACTTCGTCCCATTTCGTCATGGGGTCTTTCATCAACTCCATATAGATGCCGGCGAGCGCGCTGCGCTGCATTTCCGTCGCCAACTGCGGGTCCGCGGTGACCGCCACGCCGTTGCCATCGGACGGCGAAACGCCGCTGGGCAGCATTTCGTATGCGTCGGCCATGATGACGAACATGCGAAATTCCTGCGTAAGCATCGCCACAAGCCGACGATGTACGGCCGATTGTACTTGCCCTTGGCCATCGATGATGCCCTTGGCCATCGTCGCCGACATGGACGCCGGGGCGTTTTCCAAAAGGTTGAGCGTACCGGCCAAGCGATCGGCTAGCGTAATGATCTTGTCGAGTATCTGTACGGACGACGGCGAAACTTGTTTTATCGGGAACTGTGAAAACGTGTCGGATAGCGGACGGCCATCCGTGGGGATTACGTTAACGCGGTTGGTTTTAAGCTCGATTTTGTCGGGCAGCCCGAACGAACTACCGCCCAGCACACCGCCATCGGATGCGGCGCTTTCCGCGGTGTCGATAATGGCAGCTAGCAGCCGGTCGGCGGAGCCTTCAACGCGGTTCAATAGCTTGCCGAAGCCCATCGGGAAGAAACCACCCTTAGGGTCCGGCAACAATCGGTACGGATAAAAGCGATGGATGGGATTGAAGAAAAGCTTTTCGTCGTCGTCGACCACAGTTTTGCGCGACCAACGCGGCTTGATCTTGACGACTTCGGCCACGTCATCTTTCGAGATAACAACTGTCCAAGGTTCGTCTATACCGTCGCCGTCAAGATCAAGCCAACAATCGCACTCGGCAAAGTTCTTCGGTGCCTGGGGGTCTTTTTCGTCGAACACCGGTTTGTAATCAATCCAGCTATTGCGCTGGATGGCGCGCTGAATTTCGTACGGGTAGCGTTCAAATTCGTCCGTAATGCGCGGGGCGCGTTCCACCGACCGGACGTTTTTGTTGATCTTGACCCGCGTGCACGGCAGCCATTCGGTGGCGAAAGCTTTCTCCACTTCGTCAAAGCTGCGCTTGCGCCACGCGAGCCCGGTAGCTGCCATGTGCACAACTAGCGGGTCCGTGTCCAAAACCCAATTTTTGTCATTCGTACGGACTTGACTGGACACCCACGAAGCGAGCTTTTCGCCGCCTTCTTCGCTGGAACGGGCCAAGTCCGGTTCGCCTAGCAAAGCGTCCGTGGCTCGCGCGGAAAACTGGATGACTGCACCTAGCGTCAGCTCGGTAGCCGGCGGCGGTTCCTCCCCGGAGCCTTCTTGCTCGCGGTTCTGCGGTGTGGCGTTGCCGCTGTCTTCGCTGTCCAGCTTGTCAAGGTAGCCTTGGGCTTCGAGAAGCCATTCCGACATAGAGCTATCGTCAACGGCTATCAGCTCCAGAAGGTCGATTGCGAGAATGCGTCGGTCGTCTTCCGTCAACTTTTCGGCCACGTTGCCAAAGGTTTCGGGTTTCTTCAGGTCCAAATCTAAAGCTGTGATCTCGCGCATGGTGCCCCGTGTATGACAAAAGTTGTATGACAGTCAAGGCCTTACCGTACACTAATTTGACGAAATCCGCAGCATCAGCTATTTTGTACCAATTCGCACGCGCCGGCCTGCAACGCCGGGGAACCATTGAAAGGGGTTATTCGCATGCAGGTTATCGACAGGTCACTTCAATCGAGCCAGTATTGGCCGGGGTTGTTTGCGCTGTTCGGCATGGACTATGAACGGCTTTCGCCGATCTACAAGCAATTCTACGATCGCAAGCCGTCCGAAAAGGCGTTCGAAGAGTTCATGACGGAGCGTGCCGGCCTGGGCCTCGCCGTACAGCAGCCGGAACTAGAGCCGGTGCAGTTCGACGTTCCGAACGAAGGTTACCGCACCCAGGTCACCCACGCGTCGTACGGGCTCGCCGTGGCGATTTCGCGCGAAGCCAAAGACGACAACCTATACGAAGACGTCGGCGGCCGGATGATGAAAGAGCTGGCGTTCTCGGCGCGGCAGACCGAAGAGTACATTGCGCATGCTCCGCTGCAAGTTGCGTTCGATGCCGTCAACGGTCTGCGTGCGGACGGCGTGCCGGTTTGCTCGCCTTCGCATCCGACCGCGGTCGGCCTCCAGTCCAATCAGCTCATTTCCGCCAACGCGTCGGAATTGGCTTTCGAGAACGCGGTTATCCAGATCGCGTACACCCGCAACGGCCGCGGCTTCGTCGTCAACGTGCTACCCAAGCGCGTCATCACGTCAACCGAGAACGGGCCAGAAATCCGGCGCATCCTGGGTTCGCCTTTGCAGTGGAATGCACAGACGAACAATATCAACGTGCTGCGTTCGACCGGCGCGCTTCCGGAAATCGTCGAGACGCCCTACTTGGTCGATAAGGACAACTATTTCGTCCAGACTTCTGAGCAGGACAAAGACAACGGGCAGGGCTTCACCTTCTGGGAACGTTCCTCGCTCGAAACTCGCGAAGACAGCAATTGGAGCAATCAGGCATCCCTGATCGCGATTTGGTTCCGCTGTGCCGCGTCTGTGGTCGATTTCCGAACCGTGTACGGTTCGGCCGGTTCCGACAACCTGTAAGGGTTGACGCCCGCTTCGGAGTAGCGTACGTATCGCGTGCCCTCCTTGGGCGTTTCCTCCCAGACTTACGGCCCCGGTACTGACAAGCCCCGGGGCCGTCTTTCTGTCTACGCGGCCTTCGCCATCGGCGGCAGCCAATCGGGCGGTGCCGGCAATTCTTCCCCAGGAGCCAAACGCGCGTTAGCCGGCCGGCGAAAGTCGATTACCGACAGCAACGCCCGCCCCGCCTCTTCTGCCTTCGGCCTGGGGCCTACCGAGCGCGCGGCCATGTCGATACGCGGCCAACCCAGGTCAAGCAACCGGCGGGCGTGGTCGCGAAACGCAGGGTAGTTGTGTACGAGCCACACAAAGCCAAGCGTTGCGTGTTCCGTTACCAACGCATTCGGCGGCGCCAGTGTGGCAATCATTTCCAGCGCCGTCACAAGCTCGCCCGGCGGCACGGGGGTTGCTCGCTTGGCATAGCTTGCACTGCCGTGACCATACAGCGATTTCAGCGCGCCGACGCAAGCGAGCTTCGGCACGGAAAATTCGTCACGTTGATTGTTGGCGTCCACAACGGCCAAACCGGCATTCTGTACGAGCCGATTGAGCTGCACGGCACTTTCATCGCCGGCTGCAACTTCCGCCATGAACAGCATGGTTTGCGGCACTTTCCGCATTTTGGTATTGCGCGAAAGAAAAATCTCGATTTCGCGCTTGCGGTCATGCACGTTGTAGATATCGCAGGGGACAAACAGACGCGCAGATGCCTTCGCGCCTTCCCAGCGGTGCCGCCCGTCCACGACAAACAGCGCACCGTTTTCGCGCCGTACGACCATGAGCCGGCCGAACAGTGTCAAGTCGAAAGTCTTACCGATTTCCTTCACTAGTCGTGGGTTGCGCGGCTTCATTGCTTGATACGTCGTATCCACGTTCAACAGCCCGATCGGAACTTCGGTCGGTTCCGGTTTTTCTTCGATGACGACTATGGATTTCTGTTCCCAAGGGAACATCTTCGCGGTACTCATTTGTACGGCTCCTTTGCTAGCTGTGCCCCCTACGTGAGTACAAATACGGATGACGTGTGAATATGTCAATACCAAGCTTGACTTGCGGCGGCAAATCACCGCATGTGCGCACAACTGCACACTTCACAGTCAGGGCGGAGGGGCGCTACATGCAGGGGTACTGGTGGGCACGGACACCCGAAAATGCGCTATTTGTAGTCATGGTTGTGGGTGAAAAAGGCTATGTTCCCGGGGTGGAAGGTGCTATAGATTTGAGCGACTTTTTCATGATCGAGCCCGTCCCATGGCCGCGACCCGCAACCCAAAGCCAAAATTCGGTTCTGCCGTCACCTGGGGCGCGTGTTCTCGTTGCAACGCCCGGGTCAAATATTCTACCCTTTGTCGCGAGAGGCTGACCGGCCTTCTGGTTTGCGGGCCCGCCAGCGGCCGGCCGGTGCGCTACTGTCTTGACCCTTGGCCTCCGGTATACGATTTCCAAGCCTTTCCCGACAAGTCAATCGAGCCGCCGGCAGAACCGCTGCCGCTGCGCTACAACCTGGATGCTATCTGGGGCAACGGTCCGGTGTCCGGCAATACCAGCGACTTCGCCAACGCGCCCGCCGCGGCGCCGGACGACGCTACCCGATTGAACAACTTGCTTCGCATGGTGCCGTATTACGCGGCTGCCGGCAAGACCGCTGCGTTTATGCCACGCACGCAAGGTATCGACGTTGAAGTCGCAAAGGTGCTTTTCATCAATCCCGCGAATTACGACGGGACGTTTCTGCCGTCCAGTTCCGTACGGACGGTAACGCCGCCGATCGAAAGTCCGTCCAGCGTTACGCAGACGGACAACGACGTGCCTTCGGATCAACTTTGGACGCCCCCATGGGCGGTAAATCAGGGCGTTTAAACGATGCCTGTACCGCCTTCACCGGAGCTATCGTCTTTGTTGAAACAGTGGTGCGAGCTGCAACGTGTCCGGTACGGAGCGGACTGGAAAAGCAAGTTGGCGGCCGAAATGGCTGCGCAGTCGGCACCCATGCTTGAAGCATTTTTGAGGATCGTTAACAAATGACCACAACCGCGCTAGCCCTCATTACCGAAGCCATGCGGCTATACGGCATCATAGACGTCATGGAAAGCCCGACTCCGCAAGACGTGGCCAACGTGGTTATCACGCTCAACAACCTGTTGCGCAACGAACACGCGGACGGCGCAGCGCAGTATCTCATGGGCTTGCAAACCGTGACACTGCCGCCGGGCGTTCTGGGTAGTGTGTACAGCTTCAGCATCGGCACGGCGCAAAGCAGCTATCTTGTGCAGCAAGACGCCGTAGGTCTGAAATCGCTGTGGATGAATGACATTCAATTGACGGTCAACCGTGAGACGCGCCAAGCTCCGAAAGCCGATATTGTCCGTACGACCTACCCCGGCATCATCACGAAGTGGCATACCGAAAAACAGGTAGACGGTTCGATATTGGTCTATGCTTGGCAGCCTCCGCGCGCTGCATCGCAAGCTCTGCTTGAAATCGGCGGACGCATTCCGGCTCTGACGAACAGCGCCGGCACCGATATCGTCGCGCTGCCGCCGGAAGGCATCCACGATGCAACGCTGTTGCTGGGCTTGACCATATGCGGCTCGTACGGACGTCCGGTCGACAAGATCGATCCTGTACTGGCCGCGCGTGCAAAGTCCGTTGATGACAGATGGAAACAATGGGCGCGGGGCCAGCAATGGTTGCGGCTTGTGAGAGCTTAGGATGCCAGCAATCAATGTAATGGGGTCTTTTCAAGACCCTTTAAATCTGGATCAGGGCGCCGGCAAGCTCGTGAACGTGCGCGTTGTCCCGCGCGAAATGAAGGAGGGACGCGTCGCCAAGGTGCGTTTCCTCGGTTCGCCGGGGCTTACCACCGTATGCCAGCCCACCGCGCAACCTTGTATCGCGCTCTGCCACGCGCTCGATACGATATGGAGCGGTCACGGTGACGGTTCGATATACTACGGCATTGAAACCGGAGTACCCGTGTTGGCGGGCTTCGTTGCCGTACAAGCCGGCCAGCCGGTAATTCGGTTTGCGGAAGATCGCACGGCGCTTGCCATCGCATCAAATAAGAACATTCTCAATCCGTTGCTGTTTGGTACGGGTTACGTTGGTGTGAAGACCCCCACGGCCGGCATAACCAACGCCGGCTTTGACACGTCGATTGATTTTGATCCGTCCACCGTGGCAGAGTTGGACAACATGACGATATGGTCCGGCGCGTCAAATGTGTACGCCAATCAAGATAGTAAGATGTACAACTCGAACCCGCTCGCGCCGGGCACGGTGCAGCCGAATAGCTTCGCCACGAAAGAAGCCCGCGCCGATCGCGTGGTTGACTTGGCGATTTCCGGCCGCGTCATGTGGCCGCTGGGTTCCCGGTCACTGGAGCAATGGTACGATAGCGGCAACGGCGCCGATTTCCCGTATCAGGCGTTCCCCAATTCACTCAATTCGGTAGGCATCGCATCGCGGCTCACGTTGGCGGTGCTCCGCGACCTTATCATGTTCGTGGGCACCAACCGTCGTGTGTGGCTTTGCTCGGGTCAATCCGGGGCCCCGGTGTCGCCGACCTGGGTTGACAGTCTGCTGCAAGAGTTGACGCTTACGCAGTTAGGCCAACTCACGGCCTATGCCTACGCACACGCGGAAAGTGATTTCTATGTACTCACGCTCCCTGGGTCTTGGACCATCGAGCTGTCCGGCGCGACGGGTTCGTGGTCTTACCGTCAGTCACCCGGGCGGCTTGACCATGCCAGCCGATGCGCTACGGAACACGATGGGGGTTCGACTTACGTCGGTCTGGATACGGGCCACATATGTACGGCTGATATGAACAATCAGACCGAGCCCGCCGGTACGATTTCCCGAATGATTGTGACCCCATGGGTTGGCGACGAAGAATACCGCAGCACGTATGCTACGGTTGATGCAACGTCATCCATGGGTCCGCAAGCCGGCACCTTTCAGCTCGATTGGTCGGAAACTGCTGATGTCACCGAAGGCGGCGTCGTGGTGTCGAACCGTACGTGGCGCGGAGTACGACAAATTCAGATGCCGACGCCGGGCGCGCAACGCGCGATCGGACGTGATTTTGGTACGGGCCGGCGCCGTCAATTCCGATTGCAGTACAGCGGCACGCAAGCGCCCTTCACAATTGACGAAATGTTTATCAATACGATCAAAGGGACTTAAGAAGCGGACGCAAATTCGCGGGCGTAGCTACTGAGCATCGCTGCCGGGCGGTTTCGCAATTCTTGGCGAACAGCCTTGGTAATCGGAGTGGTCTGTTCGTATACGGCGATAATGGGACGCTGAAACCGGGACAGGTGCTTTACGAGTACATAGCGCCTGTCACTATCGAGGGTCTGCATAAGGTGCGCGCCGCTGGACGCTTCGTATTGGATAGTAAACATGTCAACCTCGTATGTTGATTTGTACACAAATATACGGCAACTCTGTGGATAAGTCAACATGGCAAGCACGCCGCAAAAATTTCCGCCGCCTCCGTTCTTAGTCGGTACGGACCAAAATACGCAGATGCTTAACCGCTGGTTACTGGAAGTGCAGAATGTGCTTGCCGCTGCCGGTGGCGTAGACCCAAGCAACATTGCAGGTTTTACGGCGCTTCAAACTCAAGTCGCAACTAATACGACTAACATCGCGACGTTGGAGACGGGGCAAGGTGGGCAGGGCACGGCTATCACGCTCTTAGAAAGCGACGTGGCAACGTTGTTCGCCGACGTGGCGACAATCAACGGCCAAATTACGACGCTCAGCTCACGAGCCCAAGTCTTTAACGGCGTCGGCGGACCCGGCGGCGGCCTGGGCAACGTTAATGACTGGTACGCCGACACGACGAACAAGCATATCTACGTAAAAACTGCGGTGGGCACGTGGACGATGATAGTTTAGGCAATAAACAGCATCAGGGCGTCAATTGCGCCTTTAAACTCCGCGAGCGTCCGTACGATAATGTAGGCATTGCCGGCGGCTTCCCAAGCGAGCTGGAAGCTTTCTTGGCCCTTCCGCTGTTTGCCGTCTGGACGTTTCAGCTCGATAGCGACGCGCCGCCCCGGCGGGAAGGCCAGATAGTCGGCCACGCCATCGCGCACGCCCAGCCGCTTGAAATGCATAATGGCGCCGATGCCGCCCATGCGTTCGTTAGGGACGTGGAAAATCAGGAGCCGGCGCCAGATGCCCGACTTTTCGAGCCACTGCTGGGCATTCATGTGCAGGCATTCCTCGCCGAAGTCTTCCGGATTGCCGGGCGTCTTTGGCGGGGTTTTGCGGGCCTTCTTAGGCGCCTTAGCGCGCTTTCTCGGGGGGTGCGAGGCCAAGTTGTTTCAACCTTCTCTCTTCTTCTGGGAGCCACGTTTCTAGGGCCGCGCGGACCGCTTTGGAACGGTTGGTAGCATCGCCTTCCGTGTTCCGGGTCACAAAGTCAACCCGCTCCACAAGGGCGCGCGGGAGCCGCGCCGAAATCATGGGGCTTTTGCATTCGTCTGCCATGGGGTATAGTTAGACGAATTGTCATACATTTGCAAGGGCTTCTGACATGTCATCTTTCGGCGCGGGCCTGGGCTCGGTTATTGGCAGCTCCCTGGGGGCGAGCGATTTGCAGGGCGGCTTGAACGATGTAGGCAACGACACGGCGAACTTTGGCGCCATCGTACAGCCGTACAATTCCTTCGGTCAATCGATGCTCCCCGGCGCCACCAACTCAATCAATAACATCAACAACGTTGCCAGCACTGGACCCCAGGGGTACGAACAGTTTCTTCAGGGCTACCAGATGACGCCGGGCGCCCAGTATCAAGAAGGTGTCGCGAACGCAACGCAGAACCACAGCGCGGCAGCGAACGGTCAATTGCTGTCCGGTTCGAATGAGCGGGCGCTATCAACCATCGATCAGGGCATCGCGAACACCGATGCAAACAGCTCGTACAACGAATATTTGCAGGGCAACAATCAGCAGTTCAGCCAGCTCGAAAGCGCTTTGGGCAACATGTTTAGCGCGATCGGCGTCGGTACCACTGCCACCGGGCAGAATGCCAGCGTAACAAATGCCGATATCGGCGCAACGTCACAGATCGCGCAAGCTCAGGCAAAGAACGACCAATCGAAGGGCTCGGGCTTGGGTTCGATGTTTAGCGGCTTGGGCAGCATGGCGGCGTCGTTCTAACGGGGAAGGCACAGAAAAGGCGTCGGTTTCCAGTTGCGAGACTTCCATTGAAAGCGGATTTCGCGGTATGCCAGAACTGTGAGCGTAGCGGCGCCGATTAAAGCAAGTACGTAAGTCATGTGGGTTGCTCTGTTGTGATGTTAACGCAAAAGCTTTTTCATCAAAGCGACGCCGGTTGATTTTAGGGTAAACTTCGCCTGCTCTTTTTCCGGCAGTGCTAAAACGGCGTCCGGTCCATACGCCTTGACAAAACATTCATCGTGCCACGGGCCATCGCGCTCGAATAGATCGGCCTGGATCATAACTCTATTGTCGCCGATCTCGCCGCAGGTATGGCAGATCGCCAAATGGCGAACGTCATGCGCCCGTAGCTCTGTCCGACCGTCCGGCAATCTGTATTTCATGTCGGTTCCTTTAACTGCTGATTAAGAGCAGCACGAATGATCTGCATTACTTCATCGGAAGTATCGCCGCAGACAATGCAAGCAAGTGCTACGAACTCGTTTGAAACAGCTCTGCTGTCTGGCGGTTCATACTGCGAAAGCATGTTGACTGCTAGTTCAAGTGCGGTCTTCATGTCATCCATGGTCGGTGTATTCATTTGCTACCTAACAATGCTGTACGTATATGCATCCTGCGGTTCTGTACTTACGTTGGGAAAGTGAGCAAATCGCCGCAGCCGGCCTTCACACTGCGCCCCCATGCGTTCTAATACGCGTTGTACGGGCACATTGTCAACGTGACAGTAAGCCCAGGTTCGCCAGATATGCGGATGCGACATAATCCATTGCACGAATGGCTCGGAAAACTCCCGGCCGGCGCCGCGCGCTTTCCGGTCCCGTCGAAACATGATGGTGACCGCGGCTTGATGGCCCTGCACTTCTAAGCCGACGATGCCCAAGATATCCGGCGGGCTGTCTTCTTGGCACACGGCCTGATACCGCGCCTTGTTCTGCTGATAGAGCTGGATTAGCGCCGTGGCGTCATCCACCGATTTATGTACGGGGAAGCCCATGTAACGCATCACATTGTGGTCGCCGGTCAACGCAAACACCCCTGGGCCCTCCCAGGGGTGGATATCGCGGATGATGAAACGGCTGTTGCCGACTTTGACCATTATTTATAGCTGCCTTCATAGACGCCCGTTTTGCGGGTCAAATGATAAGCGTAAGCCAAAGGCAGCGGGTCATACTCGCTGAAGGCCCCGGCGTATTCGAAGCCGCGGAAACCGGAACCGGGCTTAGCCACGCTATAAATGTGCAGACCGCGCGCAAAGTCAGTGCGGTACGTAGCGTGATGAAACTCGCGGGCGGCAAAGAGGGTCTTAAGTTGATCTATGGTCATTTTCGCTCTCCAGCGGTTAAGATGCCACAACTGTACACATTTGTACGGGCGCGTCAAGCACTATTTTGACCCCTCGGAAACAAAATCTATGGGTTTTCGGCGGAGCGCGGCGAATATTGTTTGACCGAAGCCAGCGCCCTTGGCCGCATTCGCACACGCAAAACCACGAAATCGCACCATGTATCGTGGCTTTTTCTGCTCGGTAAGCGACGGTGACCAAGCCGAATTTCTTTCCGGGTTCTATGAAGTCGTTCATTTGCGCATCCGATCGGCCTCATAACCCTCACAATCGAGTGGCAATCCTGCGGTCCACGACCGGGGCCGGCGCATGATCTCGCGCATCTGCTCCGATCGCTGCTTGGCAATGGAAGCCGGCGCCAGCGAGAGTATGCTATCATAGACATCAAGGATCAACACAACATCCGGCAGCTCGTTTTCTATATCAGCTTCGGCCGCGGTCACCAAGTCACGCGTGCAGCTCTGACAGAAGATTTCGAGCAGCGAACCGCCGAAAGCTTTCTGTCGCATCATGGCGCCGAACTTCGCTCGGAAAAACTGCATTTCTCCGGTCGGCGAAATGTGTGCGGAATAGTGCGGCACGGCGCGGCCGGACGGCAGTAGCATCCACACCGTACCGTGGCTGTCTTTCTGGAATGCAATTCTGTTATTAACCGGGAAGATACGGCCGGGCTGTTCATAGATCGCAAACTTGAAGGCGTCGGCCAAGTCGTACCAAAGCCGTACAAGTAGCGGATTGGCTTGGCGGTAGCCGTTGATATCGATCATGGCTTTTTGGTCGGTTATCTCGTGACGTTTCAAACCGTTTTCCGCAGCCGTACGAATAAGGAATGCGAGATACGTACGCCATCCTAGCTGATAGTTACCGCCAAGCGTCACGCTCTTGAACGTCTGTCGTTCTTTGGGGTGGGTGGACTTAGTAGCGGTTTCCGGCAGGTTCAAGCACTGCCGGGCGTTGTACATGTATAAGTCGCTGCCCGGTGTTGCGATGATGTTTAAACGTTCCGTGTCGCCCGCGAGCCAAAGCGCGAAGCGCAACTCTGCTTGGGAAGCGTCGTTGTCGCACACCATCCAGCCCGGGGGCGCCACAATGCAGCCGCGAAGGCAGTCCGTCAGGGCACTGTTGCCTAGCGACGTGTGACCCTGCTTCAGCCGGTCGATAAGCTGGTCTATGGTGGCGCGGCCTTCCTTGCCGTCGTACTTACCGGACGGCCGCGCAATGTTGAACATGTTCGCGCCTTCGGACGTGCCGCGCCCCGATCGCGCACCGAAGTATCGTGTAGCGTCTTTGTAAAAGCCGTTGACGTGCCGGTCTAGCAGGGCTTGTGCTTTGAGCGGAGCCGAACCGCCTTCCGCCTGTAGCAGTTCCAGAACAATCCGTACGTCAGGATGCAGGTTTTCGTCAGTGAGTTTTTCCGCAATAATGTGCTTCTGCGTGTTTTCCAGTCCGGCAGCGCGGTTGCCGCTGTTGGCCCAATCGAGGATACGCTGGCGTTGCGAAAGCTTGGTCACCGCATTGTTGGTGATTTCCATAAGCTTCGCGGTGCTCTCTTGTTCGATTTCCTGCCGGCGCATCGCAATCGCGGTTGCCAAGCTGATATCGATCGGGAGCCCGATTTCGTTTTTACGCCACGTACGCTCAAAGATCAGGCGTTCGGCTGGCGACAGCGGCGGCAGGCGCGCGTCAACATCCATGAGGCATTCAACGTCGCGCAAGTTGTACGCGAGCAGCTTTACGAACGTCTCGATTTTTTCGTGGAACGTGCCATCTTTTTGCGGCTTGCACGTCAGCATCACGAGCGCGCGGCCTTGCGGGTCTTTGCCCCGGATGCCCAGCGCCATGCATAATTCGTCAAGGCCGCCCGGGAAGGCAATCGCCTGAGCGCGGCCCATGGTGCAATCAATCTTGCTCAGTTCGATCTGTACGAACGGATTTTGCCGCTTAATCACGTTCACGTCGAAATTGGCGTGATGCGCAACGAAGCGCCGGCATTGCCGGATATCTTCGTAAAAGTCCGCCATCGTATGGGAGCCGATAGACGGATGTAATGTGCACGCAGTTTTGTACACACCGCGGAACCACCAACACGCCGTGGTTATCTGGGTGGATGGGCAAGCTGCATAGCGCCGCGCGCCCGCTGTCTTCAGGTTCGTACGGCTGCGTGTTTCTACGTCGGCGAATAAATCGTCAAGCTGCGGCACGTAGCGCGCTTTCTAAATCTGAGAGAGCGGGTAAAGCCCTTCGTCTGCCAGTTCGATGCACCGCGCCGGGAAACCGGAAAAATCGACGCGTTGACCGTCCCCGCTGTGTCCGGTCGACACTCTCAAAAAGGTGCCCGGGACCGAAACCCCGGGCAGTTCGTATCAGCGTGACGGCCAAGCACCGCCTTGCGGAGCGGCGCCCGGGAAGGTTTGCTGCGGCTGGTTAGAAGGGAATGTCGCATTCCCATTTGGCGCGCCGGGCATCCCACCATGGGCCGGGGCACCCCCGAAAGCAGGCCCCGCCGTATTCTGAGAGGCAAACCCCCCTTGGGGGCCTTGGTGTGGGTTCCCAGGGAAACCGTTGCCGTTCTGCGGTCCCTGGGGTGCCGTAAAACCCCCGTGCTGCGGAGCCCCGCCGAAGCCCTGGGGCGCGGTCCCAAAACCTCCGTTCTGCGGACCGCCAAACCCACCCGGCGACGGATTGAAGCCGCTGGGCCGGTAGCCCTGGGCCTGGGCAGCCTGCATCAGCTCGGCACCGCTAATCGAGTTGCCAATAGCGATTTCCTCGCCGGGCGCCGTGAACACCACGTTGTTGATGTAGAGTTTGATCGCACGGGCATTCTGCGAGTTGACCGCCGCCGCTCCGCCGACGATGCAGAAATCGCCGGGCTTCACAATGTTGCCGCGGGCCTGAAGTGGTACGAGCGTGGCGCCCTGCGACAGTTCGACCTTGATCGCGTCACCGGAATTGCCGGAAAACATCCACTGGCCGCGCGCCCAGTCGGCCGGCGGCTGCTGGGGGTCTTGCGGCATGTCGCCGTCACGAATGGGCCACGTCACAGCCTCGTAACCGAGCCCGCCCATGGTCGCGGCGTGGATTTTCTGCATCGCACCCCAAAGGTTCTGAAAAACGGGCTCCATAGACCAATGCGGTTGAGTTTTTGGCACGAGGAAACCGCCGAGCCAATTTGGTTTTGTCGTCTGGCCTTTGTATTCGGTGCTGGGTTGCCAAAGATTTTTCATTCCGTAGACCCGCGCGCCGAAACACATGAAATTTTCGTACTGCTTTTTCGCCATAGCTTCGTATCCTTCATTTCTTCACACCGGAAGCCGCCGGCACGGTACGCCAACCGTACAAGACGGCCGGAATTAGTCAACCGAAATGCGAAAGTTTCTTCGCGAAGTCCAGCAATTCGACGTCGCGGAACGGCCCCAAGCTGGCACCCTTCGCAGTCAGTATGCCGACAACGGCGGCCGCGTATTCTTTGCCGGGCAGCTTGCCTTGCAAATGATCGCGGGAAAGCGCTTCTAGCTGTTGCAGCATGTCAGTACCTCGCTGTTAATAGGCGGCTTTAAGCTCGCCTGTCGGTTTGTGGGCGGCAACCGCAACATACTGCTTGCCAGCGAGGCCCTGCTTTTCGAGCTGTGCCGGTGTAAGCGGCCTTACACCCTTGGCCCCGTACGTTTGGTAACCAAATTCTGCCGCGTGCTGCGGGTCGTTGAACGCGCGCCAAGATCGTACGGGCTTCAATGTTGCGCCTTCGGCTTGCCGGCCCATTTTAAGATGGGTCGTTAATGCATCATCATAGACAGGTTTCATGTCGCCAAGCGCACGGATAAGGCGCAACAGCCGTACAAGGTCTTCCGTTGTCAGGTCTTCAATGCGCCGCGTCATCGCGCCCATGACGAAACCGGCGTCGGTGGACATGGCTGGGCATTGCTGGAACGCCTTGCACCAACGACACCACGGCCCAGGACGCGGCGGGCTGCGATCGGCGATGGCGCGCAACATGCGGTCCCGATGCGCTTCAACCTGGGACCGATGGGCTATCCACTGTTTAAACGGCTTTTCATCCAGTCCGTTCGGCTGGAAGATCACGAACCGCCACCATTCGGCATCCGTCATCGGCAGCGCCATGGCGCCGTACGATAGCATCTGCGTGTTGTGATGCGCGTCAACGTCCCACTTGCCGTTTTTCAAATCGAGCCATGTAACGATGCGCGGCGCTTCGTTCCAAAGATCGGTCGTGCCGCCGCATTCTTCGGTAAGACGAAGCTTCAATTCCGTGTGGATGGTGCCGGGCTCTAGCTGCCGTACGAAATCTAGGCCTAAGGCAATGGCGTCGGCTGCGGTGTCGCCTTCTTCCGGCATTTCCATTTCGGAAATCGCCACTTCGAACAGCGTGTGTACGCGCGTGCCTTCGTCGGCGGCAAGCTTCGTCTTCAGCGGTTTCGGCGGTTCCGGTACGCTGTGGCGAGCGCTGTACGTGCACTCCAGCCATGTTGACGAACTGGACGGCGCGTAAATATCGTGGTGCTGATCGGACATTACTTCGCGCCTTTTTCACGGAACCGCGAAGCAAGTTCGCCGAACGTTATTTTCTCGCCGTAGTGGTCAAAGACTTCTTCAATGTCCGGCTTTTCATCGCAGCCCAGCTCGTTCATGGCGAGCTGTTCCGCTGTGAACCTTCGAAAGAAATCGTCTGCTCCGCACATTGTATGTCTCCTAAGAATGGTGGCCGGGGTGACTAGGCTTTGCAGCCGGCTGCCTAGTCACCCTTGCGGCCCGCTGGCTATTTAAGGAGTGGAAGGCACCAACCCCGCGCCAGCGTTTTCGAATTGGGTGACTGGGACCGCAGTGCGGCTACGGTCCCAGTATGAACGAAATCGGCCCGCGAGAGTACCGTTCCGTTCAATCAGCCGCCCATCAACTTCGCCATATTCTCCAACTGAGGCATGCCGAGCGTGGGAACCTTGAACTGCCAAATCTGGTCCGGTGTCATGTTCGCCAGATCGGGCGTGTTGCCGCACTGTCCGCGGAGCCACGCCAAGGCCTGGGCGGCGCTTTCCGTGCTCATGGCGGCGCCGGCATCGTACTTGGCCTTGATGCGTTCGATAAGGGCCGCAGCCGCGGGCGCGACCAGGGGGGCGCCTTGCGGCTGCGCGTTCGGAAAGCCTCCGCCGTTGCCCGTCTGTCCAGCGCCGGGGAAACCGCCGCCCTGGGCAGCGCCCGGGTTGAACGTCTGCCCCTGAGGCGGCATGATCGGGTTTGGCGCGGTATGGCCGCCAGCGGCACCCGCCGTACCGGTTTCGCCTTCGTCGGCGCCGCCCTTGCCGGTCCGTGGCTTCTTCAGCTTGGTCACGAAGTCCAAGACTTCTTCGATGGTGTCGAAAGTGAATTGCATGATGTCTAGCTCCTAAAAGTTGTGAGACGCCTTATCTATCTTGTGTCGTGAACGGCGTCAATAGGTTCACGATATCCGTACAAGTGATTAGTCGCCCTTGAAAGAAAATTCTCGAATTTTGCCGGTCCAAAAATCTTGCGCTTTGGCCGCAGCTTCACAGTCGGCTTTCGTCTTACCGTACGTGACGACGTGCACGCGTTCGCCATCCCACCCGATAAGCAAAACTTGCTTCAGATTATATTTGTCGGCGATGTTTTCGGCTGCGAGTATCGGAATGCGCTTTGGCATATTTTTCACCTTTGATGTAAAACCCCATGCACGTCGTAAACTCCGCCGACAAGATATCGACCGTTCTGCGCCCGCTTCAGATAAACCGAATGCGGCGCCGGCAAATCCTCGTACGGCCAGATCGCAGTCGCATACATCGTTGTCAGTAGCCAGCCGCCTGAGCTGTTCTTGACCGGTGGCGAGACGATTTGCTGCCATGGGTTCTTTTCGATCAGAGCTTTGACGTTGACGGCTTCAGCTCCGCCGCCGCGCGTCTTCAGGTCTTTGCCTGGGGCCTGCGATATCGTGTTGTCGAAACCGCAGAACGGGCACAGCGGATGCAGGAACGCGGCGTAGACTTCTTCGCATGCGGCACACTGCTTGACTTCGGTTTGCTGCTGTCCGCAATGAGGGCAGCGCATACCGTGGAAGTGCGGGTCAAAACGTTCCGTACACATTTTGCACTTGGGCGCGCTCTTGTGGATTTCGCCGCAACCCGGGCACGTCTTGCCGTGTTCCCAGGTCTCCCACTCTCTGCCGCAACCGATGTATAGCTTGCCGCCCTTGGTGACTTCTTCGCACGTCAACGCGCGGCCGGGCGAGGCCATCACAGCGTCAAGCGTGCCGTGTCGGTCGAGATTGCCGCCAAAGTCCGATAGCAAACAATTGGCAGCGTACGGCGTGATCCGCGCTCCGCGGCCTAAACCTTGAGCATAATAGACGGCTGATTTGGTGGCGCGACAGAAAGCCATATAATCGATATGCAGCATGTCAAAGCCGGTGTTGAACATGTTGCACGAAACTAGCAGCGGTATTGCTCGCGCCTTGAAGGCAATCACTGCCTTGTCGCGCTTGCCGGGTGGCGACTGCGAATGAACGCCAACGGCGCAGCCTGGGTGAATTTTGTTAAGCTGCCATTCCAGCTTATCGACGTGTTCGACGTTGCAGCAGAACGCGAGTGCGCAACGCCGGTTAAATTTCGTCATTACCTCGATTATCGTCTTGGCGTGCGAAGGCGCCAGCTTGATCGCCCTGGGCGCCATTTCGTCAAGGTCAAAATCGCCCTTCACAGTGGCGAGGCCGGCAACGTCGATTACTTCATCTTCGCCGGCATCAACGGGAACGATGGGCTTCACGTAGCCGTCCCGCAACGCGTCCAAGAAGGTATAGCGGAATACGATCGGGCCGAAGGTCTTTGCCAGATCGCCAGTGCCATCGGCGCGGAAAGGCGTGCCAGTGAGCCCGTGGATTTTGGTATGCGAGAGCTTTTCGAACAGCCGGCGATATTGCGACGACTTGGCTGGCGGCACCATGTGAACTTCGTCAACCAAGATTGCGACAACATCGCGAAACAGATTAACACGGTTGATGATGGTTCCGATGGTGCCCACGGTCACGCGAGCAAAGGCATTCGTACTTATCGATGACGAACAGATACCCGGGCTTATGCCGTGGTTCTTTGCCGCGGTGGCGTTGTGGCCTACCAGTTCTTTGTTGTGGGCAACGATCAGAACGCGGCCGAATTGGCTGTAATGCAGTGCCAGCATGCCCAACATATCGGACTTGCCGCCGGCTACTGTAATTTCGGCCACCGAGAAGCGTTCCTCGTACGCGATCAGGGCGGAGACGCCAGCCGTTTGGTGCGGCCGGGGAACCCACGGTACGGGCGTTAGTGCTGTTGTGTTGTTCCAGAAATTCATAGAAGCTAGGTTCCGTGACGGCCGCAACTGATGATCTGAGTGCAATATGGACACGGGGCGGGCGGCTCGATTACGTTGCCGGCGCTATCAAGCTCCACAGTTTCGAGCTGTCCGTTCCTATAACGCAGCATTGTCGGCTTGTTCGGTTCACGACCGCCCATCAAGGTTTCGCGGAAAGATTTCTCAAGCGCAGCCTCAAAGTAGGCGCGCGTTTGCGGGCTGATTTCTTCGTCGCCGCACTCGATTATTTTATGTTCGATGGTGTACTCGGTCACGGCTTGCGCCCCGTCATGTACTGCAAATCGCGGTCCACGTACTCACGTAACTTCGCGACAGTCGCATTGAACACGTCCTCTTTGCCGACGTGCCTGCCGACGACAAGCAAAGCAATGACGCCAGCCAAGCCGTTGAGGTACTCCGCGTGTACGGACTTGCCCACGGCATGATCGCGGATAATGACAGGCGTGAAAGTCTGCAAGTGATCCCGCATCGTATCGCGGATAGTCACGGAAGCTGCGGTTTCGAGCCGCAGGCCCGGCTTGCCGTCTTTGTCGGTTATCATGATTTCATCGCCTTTGTGATGGCATCCCGCAATGTTTCACCGTGCCACTTTTCGCCCGGAATGGGGTAGTCGTCCCATGTCAACGTAACTTCGTATCCATCGACCACATACAGAATTTCAACTTTTTGGTGCAGGGTGTGTTTGGCTTCCAGCCAATCAATCATGCGGGCGTCGGTTATCATTGCAACATCCCCGTTGGCAGCTCAACCCACGCTGCGAGCCAAATCACGGCGATAAATAGCACGCCGCACAGTTCGAAGGCAATTTGAGTTTTGGTCATGATCGTACCCGAACCTCAAAACGTTCCTTGTAGTTCCAGTTGCGCGTCATAGCCTGGGCTCGTGCAACAGCTTCCGGCTGCGTGTGGTTACCGAAGCATTCCCCCGTGCGGGTGTTGACAACCTCGTACCGAATTTCACGGGACATGTCACCGATGATGCGGACCGGCGCGTGGCGGGCGATGCGGTCGTGCTGCTTCTTGTTCATGGCTCAGTACCAACGTTCGTTGGCGCCGACGCCGGCAAACTGGACGGAAGCGAAGCCCGTGAGCGCGGTGCGGGCTTCGGCATAGCCGGAGCGCATTTGCAGGCCCAGGTAATACGAATAGGGCTTGGTGGCGCGGCCATTGGCCTTAAGCCAAGTGAAGTCTTCCTTGGCGCGGGCGTGGGCTTCGGTCATGATCTTGGAAAGAAGGGGTTTAAACATCTTCGCTCTCCAGCGGGTTTGTGTGTACGTATCTGTACAGAAGTCCGCAAAAGCCGTCAAGCACTATTTTCAACTTTTTTGAAAATTAATGCAGGGCGTCCCAGAAACCGACGATTAAGCCTTCGTCGTCTTGCAAGAAACCGCCGCGCTCCAGCCGAACCCATTCATTCCAGCCTGGGTATGACGTGTACATGCGACGCCACGGGCTATCTGTACTCTCGATTATGGCCAGATTTGGCGTGTCAAGAGGCTCGGTTTGCTGGCAAATGTCCACGCAGGCCAGATAAGCGCCCCGACCGGGCGGTCGGCTATGGATGGCGCGTATTTCGTTAGCGTAGGCCGGGGGCGCCAGTGGGCTGCCGGCGACGAATGAGAAAGGCCAATAGCGTGTCACGGGACTACCTCCAATCCTAGTTGGTGCGCCGTCTCCCAAACTTGCTTCACAAGTTCGTGTACGGATGCAATATAGGGCGTGTTCGGCTGGGGCATGCCGACGTCCTGAAATTCGAGCGTGCTGCCGTCCGTGAATTTGCACTCCCCGCGCGGAATGATTTGGCCCCGGGGGACGTTCACGAGCCGTTGCAGCGCCGGATGCTTGCTGTGGACTAGTATGCCAGTGAGCTGCACGGCGATGGCGAAATCACGTTGCAGGGCCGCCACCTTGTCTTCAGTGGTCGGCTGCGCCGGTACGGGCGGTTCCCAAGGATAGCGTTGGATTTCAGTGCTCACGGTCCGCTCTCTGCTTTTCTTGGCATGATTTCTCCCACTGCTGGCAGCTATCGCTTCCGTACTTGACCGTGCCGAGTTTCAAACACGGCGCTTTCTTCTTTCCAGTTTCGTCGGCGGTTCCAGCGTCGCCGTACCACATGTTGCAGCGTGAGCACGCACGGAGCGGAAGCGGGTTAATCAGCATTCCCATGGTAACGCCTTTCGTAAGTACGTTGCGTCTTCAGGATAGACTATTGCGCCTAAGTCTTCGTTATAGGCGTCTGTCCAAACCACGGCAATTGTTCCGGCTTCAATGATGGTGACGGTTCCGCGACTGGCGCCGGAACAGACGACATCACCCACGGCATACTTTGAAGACTGCGGTGCGTCGCTCCAAGGATACACTGCTTTCCGTCCATTGTCGTCTTGCCGCATTTGCAAACCCCGTTCCATTCCTCCCAGGGGAGCATATCAGCCCCCGAACAACACGGGTTCGGCTTTGTTGAGCAGTGCACACACCGCGGCAGGGTCTATCCCTTCGGAAACAATGCATACGCGAAAACCCATGCTTGCACCAAAATCGCTCTGTACGGGACGGTGAAAAATCGCGTCGCCCCGCACGTAGTAGAACGGTGACGTGTCGATCTCGATAACCTTCAATGCTGCCATGGGTAGCTCTCCAGCTTCGTTGTGGGTATCTGCACAGTCCAGTTGACCGTAAGAGGCTGCTGTACGGACCCGGCGGGCGAGTACACAGCGTAGAAAGGACATCCGCGCATTGTACGGAAGTGTCCGGAATTTAGCAAGCTCTGCATGCCCTCTTTTTCAAATAATTTTAGGGCAGCATCCTTGCTGATAACAAACGCAGGCACAGAGCCGTGTACGGACGCGCCTAGCTCGGCGGCAACGCTATCGAACGGAACCATGTTGCCGGCGCGGAGTGCATCCATTCCGCCGTTAGTGACGCCGGGCAGCATTGCGCCGAGCCGTATCATTGCGCTCTGTTCGCGCTGCTGCGGTGTCGTGATGACTTCGCGTTTAAACACATTCACAGTTGTTGCGCGCCCCTTGCTGTCGTTGCCGTAGTGCTCCGAAATAATTCTGCCGGTGTAGCTCTTTGCCTTTGGCGCACCGCGCGCTTTGCCGCAGTCGATCGACACGATATCTTGCCGGCCGGCGGTGACGCGATACATGAAACCGCTATTGCCAGCCTTGGCGCCGTTGCCCTTCTGCCAAGCATCCTCATTGCCGAGCGGCAAGTGGTCCGTGACAATCATCGCGGCGCCCGTACGAAAGGCGACATTCTTCAAAATGAACATCGCCTTCAGGACGCTTTCGGTATCGTTGTCGGCAAAGCAGAGCCCTGACGACGCCCAGGTATCCAGCACGAGCAAATCGACACGCATGCCCATTGCGGCCATCGCAGCGACTTGGCCCAAGCAGTCTTGCTCGAAGGAGCCGGGATTGACGCGCGGTATCAGATGGAAGCGCGAAGCCAGTTCGTTGCCGTTCGGCTCTTGCCGGATAAGATGCCTTACGCGTCGTTCTGTGCCGTAGTCATCTTCAGCGGCAACCCATAATACGTGACCGTCACTCCGTTCAACATCAGCCTCAAGCCATCCGCGTCCATTAAGCAAAGCAACTGCCAAGTCCGAAACGACACTAGATTTTCCAGCTCCAGAATGTCCCGTAAAAAAGTGTACCTCTCCGCAGAGAATACGCTGATACAGAAGCCACGGTAACTCATTTGTGCTATCCTCCAGTTTCAGTTCAAAGCCCGTACGAGCCTGCAACGTCGGTGCCGTCTGTCCGTCATGCAGGCCTTGCAGAAACGTACGGCGCGACATGATGGCTTGCATTATCAGGTTGCCGCGCAACACCGGCAACTGGTCATGGCGCATGATCTCTTCGCCCAGAACACGCCCGCCGTGGCCTTCGGATAGCGAGTGGCCCGCGCTGGTTATCGCGGTTTCGATTTCTTCTCGTGTGCATAAGCCGTTCTGTTCGGCGAACTTCAGCACCCCGACAAGCGAAAAGATTGTGGAGCCGCGGCCTTCCGTACGGCCCATCAAGTCCTGTTTGAGCAGTCCTAAATAGCGCTTAGTGGCGTCGCGGCCGGCTTGCCATTCGTCTTGCGTTCTAGGTTTGGCTTCGTGCAGTTCGTCAACACTGGCGGTTTCGTGCTCAGCACTAAAACGTAAAGACGTTTCAGCTCGTGCAGGTACTTCAGACAGTATTTGCTGGAGTTGCGCCGTCGTGATTTGCGGCCAATCTGCATCCCAATTCTCCCATTCGTACGGTTGTCCGGTGTCTTTGTGCGGGCCGAAGGCGACGAATTGGCCGCCCATCAATTGAAGCTTGTCTCCGTCCGGAAACGTGAAGGTGCGGCCTTGTACGGGCGCGTCTCTTAGAAAGAACGGTATCAGGAAGCGCGGTTTCCGTCCCCATCGCACGGGCACAGCCGGGCCAAGCACGCTACGGAACGCCTGTAAGAGACGCCCAGACATTTCGGGGTTTGATACGTCACAGTCGAATGCTGTAAGACCGCCGTCTCCGCATCGGAGCCCGACGCTGCCGGCGCCTGGGTGGGGTATTGGTGATGTCCAAACATTCCAGCCGTCTCCGATCGGGGCCTTAGAGCCCCTTGCGATAGCTAGCGGAAAAAGCCCCCTTGCGCGGGCTTGCTCCCAAAATTCTTGGATGGTAGAAGGTAACGGCAATCACGCCCCCAGCGTGGTTGGCGAGCCTTTCAGGGCCCCGGGTGAAGCCTCCGACGTTAGCCGCGTCGGGGGCTTTGCTTTACGACGATTGCCACGGATAAGTCAAATTGCTACCCGTGGTATTTTGTACCGTTTCGCAGCCTATGGCGCGCATGGCCGCCGGCAGCTCGTATTGCGCGAGCCGGGCTTTCAAGACTTGGACTTCGCTGAACAGTTCGCTGTTGCGTGAGTACAGCCCGGCTAGTTCCTCCTTCATGGTGCTGTTAGCCATACGCAGCTTATCAGGCTCGCCGACACCCGTACACGCGAAACCTGCCACCACGCAACGCACGGTGCTGTCCCACGCAATAAAACCTTTTTCGAAAGCCGGCAACAAGCCCCGATGCAGGTCGCATGTACGGTTGCTGAAACGCGAATTGGCGTCTACTTGACCGACTTTTTCGAACACGGAGTATTTCTCTCCGCATATCGCGCACGGCCGTTGCCACTCTTTCATGTGCCGGTATTGCTTGCCGTTCAATTGAACGCTGTCGTGTTGGGCGGTTTCCACCCATCCTTCACGGTTGTGCCGGCTGGGTACGTCAATGGGCAGCTCGCCGGGTTTCGCAAAGCCGCCGCGCATGCGTTCGCCTCTCGTAAAGCTCATTCAACAAATCTCCACTGTTTCGACTTCTTCGCATTGGTGACCCGGCCAGCATCTTACAGAATACACAGTGCCGTCGATCAAAAAATTGCAGCATGATCGGCTAGGGCTTTCGTCTGTAGAACTGCACAGTTCTGTTCCGGCATCGGTGTCCGTACGGGTCCAAAACTTGCCGTGTGCGTAGAACGGAGCACCAATCGACAAATCGAGGAACGGCACCTTGACGCCGGTTTTGGTTAGTGTGATTGCGCGGCGTACGAGCCTAAATTCTGTGGCCATTAAATTGCTCCGTTGACGACAATATACATGACGTACGCGAATGCGCCGAGCGTGGCGAGCAGCGCTATTTGCACAATCGTACGGGCCGTGCGCTCGCCGAATGCGAACGCTACCAGGCCGACGATAGCGATTAGTCCGATGCCGAAATGCATGTCGTCAGCCCTCCTATATGCTTTGAAGCGGGGTTTTAAGGACGAAGCGAAAATGCGAAGCGTTGAAGCCGTGGCGATCGATAGCTTTTTGGCCCTTGCCGGCGATGATGCCGCGCTCGCGGAGTGTTGCCGCATCATAGCGCCATTTCTTGCCGTAGTAGTTTTGCGATGTAGCGGCCTTGGCAAGACAGTCGGCGCCGAAAGCACCCGGGAAGCCGGCAAGGCGCACGCCAACCTTTAACGGGCGGCCGCAATGCGAGCAACCGCACTCTTGCTCGTACCCAACGATCTCAACCGGCTCCGCTGCAAAGAAAACGATGTTGGTAAGGGTCTTGGTCATTTGTCGCTCTCCAGCGGTTTGCTTCGATATCCGGACAATAGCACGTTTCAAATGTCTGTCAAGTCCCATGGTGGAATAACTTACATCCTTATGGGGATGCCCCTGGGAAACCGTTATGGTGCTGTGCATTGGTAGTCAGGGGACTATCTTGGGACAGTCCTAAGACAGTGCAATTGCCAGTCATCTTAACTCCCGTAGGGAGGGGGCAACCCCTTTGGGGGCGTGCCCCCGACCGCTTGACCGCTGGGGCACGCAAGGATAGGGTTTGCAAAGAGACGAAGCACCATAGGCACAAAGAGTAACTAGGGCACAGAAATGAACCTACCGGCTACCCGGCTTTCACAGTATGCGATGCAATCGGCTTGTGAAGAGATTGCACGGATACGGCCATTCGTACGGAAGGAAAGCACAGCTTTGACGACGGCTTGCAGACAGGCGGGCATGCCTATGGAGCTGGCGGAAGTTTGCGGCGGACTGTTGGCCTCCGTTGTGGACGATTTAGTTGCCGCAAGCGGCTTGCCCAAATCGAGCTTTGAGCGTACCAAGCGAATGGTTCGCGTTTTGAAGACCGCCCAGGAGCCGGCCAGTCACGCGCTACGGTTGGCCATGGCAGCGTCGCCAATCAACGGGGAAGCGGCTGTGATGCACTGGGACGCTATTTGCGAAGATCGCGAAAGAGGCAAGTTGGCGTGGCTGCTCGGCATGAGCACTGAGGCAGCTTGGAAGTACGGCAAGCGCATGGAAAAGATGACGGCATGAAAATTTTGGACGTGTCCGCCGGCAACCGCGCTATCTGGTTTGACAAGTCGCACCGTGACGCGCTTTACATTGACGTACGGCCGGAAGTCAAACCAAATATCGTTGCGGACGCACGAGCGTTGCCGGCGGAGATCGCGGGGCCGTTCGATTTGATTGTGTTCGATCCGCCGCATGAAAATTTTGGCGCAAGCGGCAACATGGTGCGTAACTACGGTCATTGGACCCATGCGCAAATCAGGGGCATTGTTGAGGGGACGGGCAAGGAAGCGCACCGCGTTGCGACCGTACACGGTTTGAGGGCCCTCAAGTGGAGTGAGCATTCAATTCGGCTGAAGACGGTTTTGGAACTGCTCGCGCCTTGGTGGGAACCGCTATTTGGTCACGGCGTATCGCACCAACAAAAAGGCACGTCCTGGGTCATGCTGCGGCGCCGTGCGTATCCATGGGAGCTGGTTGCGTGAGTTACCGCCCGTACAAATGCGAAGCATGTAACCACGTCGTACAGCATCCATCCATGCTGCGCTCGATACCGCGCTGTCCGAAATGCTACGGTCCGATGGAAAACATGCAAATCGCAGCGGCGTTCGGCGGGCACGGCAAACAGGACTATGACCAATATCTGCTAAGTCAACGGCGGGGGCCGACCAATGAGGGCAACACGGATTAAAGCTTGGCAACACATTTTCGTGATATCTCGTGAGTACATGGCCATTGTTGAGCTGATGCACGCGCACGAATGGGAGAAAGACTATGAACGCACCCACAACCATCCAGTACGACCGTATCGTACAGGCGGAAAAGGCGCTTATTGACGGCGGCTTCGTACGGGACAATCGAAACGCCATCTGGGTGAACGACGCCGGGCAGCGCGCCAAGGTGATGCGCGACAACGTGACGAAGAAATTTTACATTTTGCAAAAATAGGGCTTGACGGCGGTTCTGTACGGGTCCATATTGCGTACACACAAACCGCTGGAGAGCGACAAATGACCATCCAAATTAACACCGCTGAAGATGCCACCGCAGCCGCACTGTTCAATTCGGCGAATGCCGTTGACGAACTTGGGCTTATCAAGGCGCAGATCGCCGAATTGGAGCAGAAGGAGGAGGCGCTTACCGAAGCGCTTAAGGCGACCGGCAAGACCAGCTTCGCCGGCACGTTCTTTGACTGCTCGATTTCGCACAGCGAACGCGCCAACTTCGATGTCAAGCAGCTCCGCGCCGACCTGGGCGAAGATGCTTGCGCGCCGTACGTCAAGGCGCCGACGAAGGTTGTTACGCTGAAGCTGACTGCGAAGAAGTGAGGGGCAACATGGCCAAGAAAGAGCAAGTGAACTGGAACAGCTTCACCAAGGCGGAGCTAATCAAAACCATCCGTACGCTGCATGTGCGACAGACCAAGCTGTTGAACCGCATTGCAGAGCTGGAGACGAAGCGCGCGCCCGCCATGGAAGACAACCCATACGCTGCCGGGGCCGCCGCGCAGCGGTACCCGTGGGAAACGCAGCTTGCTAACACCGTCACGTACGAGCCCACCAACGGCAAGCCGAACTGTCGGAAGGAAAATGAATGAGCGACGACAAGCCGACAATCGATCTGACGAAGGCGGAGCAGCCCAGATACGGCGCTGTCAACGCCACTCGGCAGGACCACATTAACCGGCTCCGTACGCGGTGCCGTAATGCCAGCGGCACTAATCCGGCGCTAGCCGGCGTGCTTATGGGCATCCTTGACTTGCTCGCGGACGACGGGGTATAAGCCCCGCCGTACAACCCAACACATTTGGAGCAAACCACATGCGATTATTCTGGCTACTTGTGGCGCTGGCGTGCGCCGTCGTTTACTTCGGCCCGTTCGGCGGATTGGCATCGGCCCAGAATATGAGCGGCATGGGCCGCATCGCGGACCCGCCCCCAGCGCCGTATACGCGCGCCGACTTCCAACGTGACTGCATCGCCATGGCGCCCAGGAGCGAACCGGCGCGGCGCGAGTGGATTACGAAGACCTGCCGCAAGGAAGCGCCCTGATGAATGACCGGCCGTACGCCCAACGCTGGGAGATCGACGGCCAGCGCGTCAAGGTCATGTACGCGGTCGGCACCGCCATTACGGAGGACATCGCCGAAGCGCTGCTTTGGCGCAAGTGGTACCCGTCGCTTGGGCTACGGTGGGTTGTTATCGCGGTGTCGGCATGACCAACGAAATCTGGGTCCAACTTCATACGGCAACGTTGGTTTACGAAGGTACCGGTAACCTTGAATGGGTTGCCGTGCCGGAAGTGCAGGTTGATACGTACAAGGCACTAATACGCGATATTGGGCTGCGGCTCGTTTGCGTCGTACGGAGCAAGAAGTAATGAACGACTTCGGCGGGGGCATGCAGGCATTCGGGTACTTGGAACACTGGGCTGCGCTGTCAGTGTTTGCGATTGGTGGCGTTGCGGTCACCGTGCTTTGCGCCGTAGTGCTTTGGAGGAACCTGCACAATGGATAGCAAGTACTGGGCCGGTTTGATGGTTATCGCGGGTGCTTGGCTCATTTGGGTTGTACTCATGAGCGTCACGCTACGTCGCCGTCGCTACCCGGCCGTGCATAAAATGGTGTTCACGCTTCTAGACGACGCGTACGCGAATGGCTACTTCGAACCTGGGGAGCACAGCCACGGCATGACCGCAGACGAACTGGCATACGATATGACGCTCTACGCGCCGGACTGCGAAAATCTGCGACCGGAGTTTCTAACTCCGTACGTACGCGCATGGATGCAACAAAAGGGGCTCGAATAATGGACGTGCAGGAATTTTCCAAGCTCAAGGTTGACGACGTGATACGGAACGAAATGTCCGGCAGCAACGGCGTCATCGTGGAAGTGGAAGGCATGGGCGTACGGGTGCGCTGGCTCGCTTTTTACGACCCCGCGGTCATACAGCACCCCGGCGCGTCTTCGCCGACGTGGTTTTACAGCGTGCAAGGTACGGCGTGGTTTCATTGGTCTAAGGTGGAGGCAGAACCGGCGTGACTTGGATACTCGTACAGGAAAAGGACGGTTGGCTTGCTTGGTACAAAATAGACGCGTCGTACCTTGTCCAAGATATCGAGCTTATCAAGTGCGTACGGCGCGCAATGGGCGAACCTGTCATTGCCGTGATGCGATTGAAATGACGGCGATACTGCGCCGAGCGCGTGAGCTGCAACCGGGTCACAAGCTGTTCTTCACGCTCGAAACCGTGATACGGACATTTACCGACCGCATGACGCCGGAAGGCTACGTCAACGTGACGCTGCAAAAGCCGTGCGGGAAGACCCGAACGGCGGTCTATAAGACCTACAAGCGAATAAAACTGTACATGGACGCTTGACAACGTTTAAACGGTGCCGTACAAAGGGCCATCTTAACCCCGCTGGAGAGCGACCCATGCCCAACAATTTCCAAACCCGCGAAGAATGGCTTAACTTCGTTATGGACGAAAGCCGCCCCCGCTTCAAAGAGCTGGGCGCCCCCATCCCTGCCAAGATACGCCTGAGCGTCGGTTTCACGTCGAACGGTTACCGCGGCAAAGCCATCGGCGAGTGCTGGGACAGCAAGGCATCGGGTGACAAAACCTTTGAAATCTTTGTCAAGCCCGATCAGGACGAAGCCGTACGCGTCGCCGGTATCTTGGTTCACGAGTGCGTCCACGCCGCGGTCGGTATCGATCATGGTCACAAGCGGCCGTTCAAGCGCGTTGCCGAAGCCCTGGGTCTTGAGGGCAAGATGACCGCGACCACCGAAGGCGCGGCGTTCAAGGAGTGGATTGCGCCGATCTTGAAGAAGGCAGGCCCGCTGCCGCACAAGCAGCTCCGTGCTTACCGCACCAAGAAGAAGCAGGGAACGCGATTGCTCAAGTGCGAATGCATAGATTGCGGCTACGTCGTCCGTACGACTGCGAAGTGGCTGGACACCGCTGGGGCGCCGTTCTGCGGCACCAAGACACACGGCCGGATGATTTGCGACGAAATCGAAGATGGTGAAGGAGACGACGAATGAAACATCGCTTTGAAGTAGCTAACAACATTTGCGCGTGCTGCGGTGCGGCACGCGAAGAAATTGAAGACAACCTCGTACGGAAGTTTTGCCGCGTCCCGCACGCGGCGAAACAGCGCCGGCAGGCACACAGACGACGGCTCGCCTTAGGGCGGGCCATGCACCAAGTACGGGCGGCGCGCGTGGGTTACTGGACCCGTGCAGCGAAACTCCGCAAGCCGTGGCGCATTCAAATCCCGCGCATGCTGCGGAAGCATGCTAAGCTGCTGCACCACACGATGGCCGTTTTGGGCAGTTGATAGCTGTGCCCCGAACGTGCTATCGTCGGTTCAAATCACGGAGATTTGATCCATGGCTAGCGACGACGCAAGCACGTTCGGCGGTGACAGCGCCCAGAATGCCACGTTCGGGAGCGGTTTGAACTATATCGGCGGAGGCGGCGCAGACCCGGGGAGCAACGGCGCGGATGTACCGCCGGGCTCCCCGGCCCCCGTGCAGCCGATGGCTCAGGCTCCGCAGCAATCCGCCCCGTCGTTTGGCAGCATGCTAGGCGGGCCGCGCTACACGCCACCGGACCCGAACACGTCACCGCTGGACCAGACCGCGGACACGCTGCAACAGCGCATTCAGCGCGCCAACAGCGTCGCCACCAATCCGATGCTTCAGCTTTTTGACCCCGCTTCGGTGCAAAAAGCGCGGGACTTCGTGCCGGCGGCAACGGAGCAATTGCAGAAGATCAAGCAACAGAAAGCCGATATCGCAGCGGGCCGCGCCGAAGCATCCAGCCTCGGGCTCAACCCCGGCGACGCGCCCGACGAAGCCACACACGACGACAGGGTTTCGGTTGCGGTGAACAAGTCGCTGCAAGGCGATCTGAAGACGTTCAAGGGCCTTTCGGCAGTCGATCCGCAGCGCGCCGCGTCCATTCAAGATCAGGTGCACGAGGCCGCATCTACGCATTTGAACAATGCGCAGCTCGCCTTTGATAGCCTGTCATCCGTACCAAATCAGGGCCAGTACACCGCGAAGCTCAATCAGCTCCGCAAAGACGGCACCTTGACCGATCTGGAAGCGCTGGGCCTGAAGCTGCCGGAAAGCTATGACGCGTTTAACGCCAGCAAGCCGGCGGAAGGCGAACAGCTCCGGCAAGCGCGCGTCGGCATGGAAAACCTCAAGGCCAAGATTGACGAACGTGGCAACGGTACGCCGATGTCTGCCGACGAACAGAAGACGTACGCCGGCCGGTTGACGACTGAAAGCGGACAGGCGATCAACAACGGTACGTGGTCGCGGATCAACGGCAAGCGCGTGTACACCGTGAACGGTCAAGGCGACATTCGCGACCTGGGGACCAAGTTCAATTACGCCAACGCGGATCAGCGCAAGCAGTTTGGCGAAGAAACTGCCGCAGCGGTGCCAAAGACCGACTTGGAAAAAGACCGCAATTTTAACCGCCTCTATTCGATTGCGACGGTGGATGCCAAGGGCAACGCAATCCCGGCATCTGGCGCCGTGGATGAAAAGGGCAACCGTACGTATTTGAACACCAACCCTAACGTACAGCAAGGCATCGCCGAAGGGCTCGCCAGCATGCTGCGCGGCGGTTCGGGCGGCGCGACAAGCGGTTTGCTCAATATCGAAACCAGCAAGCGCGGCGCCGTACAAGCCGTGCTTGATAAGATCATTTCGAACTATGCCGGCGGCGTCAATACGTTGACGGGCGATCAGGTCAAGCCGTACCTGTCGCAGATGACACAAGAGCAAATGCGCTCGGTTATGGACGGGCTGAAAGGCTACAACGACAAGGCCATGAGCGACCGGCTGGCGCCGATTGCGCAGCGCGCCGGAGAGCTGGGCCTTGATGCGTCGGCGCTGGGGCTGGGCAAAGACGAAGTGAAGGGCGTTCAAGACGCCATCGAAGCCGGTCGGCAAAGCACGATTGCCCGCTTCACCGCGCGCTCGCGTGCGATCGGCGGCGGTGATGGCGGTATTTTTCTCGACAACCCGCCGCCCGTGCTGGTCACGCACCCGGACCACCCGCCGGGCTCCGTACCGGAAGTGCCGCCGCCCGTACAGGGCCAAGGCGGAGCACCGCAGCCGCTGCCGGGCGCAGCGGGAGGCGGCCAGCCCAGCGGTCCCGGTGGTGGCGGTCCCGGTGGTGGCGGTCCCGGTGGTGGCGGTCCCGGTGGTGGCGGTCCCGGTG
>Ga0210395_10000173_pt1 | contig 51389 bp, 48 predicted proteins | sample IncBWH4OmetaG_FD_150861 | JGI IMG/M metagenome (GOLD analysis project Ga0210395, IMG submission 150861) | Forest soil microbial communities from Barre Woods Harvard Forest LTER site, Petersham, Massachusetts, United States - Inc-BW-H-4-O ...
GACGCCTATCTGAATGAGATGGGGGTTACCAACCGTTTGCGGCCAAAAGATACCACTACGGTGGGCAAGGTCACGCCCGATCCGGAAGATGTGCCCGACAATCTGGGCCTTGCTGACATCGACCACTTTGCTCAATTTGTCCGGGGCACAAATGTGCCGCCACGCGACAGCGTGCTGGCTGCAGGTGCGGCAGCGCAGGCTGGGCAAGCGCTATTCGAGAGGCTCGGCTGTAATACATGCCACGTCGAAGCCATCACCACCGCTCCTCCAGGGACGGTTATAAATGGCGGGGCCTTCGCGGTGCCCGAAGCGCTGGGGAATAAAATCATTCATCCGTACAGCGACTTCTTGCTGCATGACGTGGGAACGGGTGATGGTATCGTACAAAATCCTCCGCAGGACACCGCAGACAAGTTGCGTACGGCTGCGCTTTGGGGCCTCCGCATGAGGCCTCGTTACATGCACGATCTCCTATCCTTAACGCTAGAAGATGCCATTGATCGGCACAGAGGCGAGGCAGAGCATGTATCCCGGCGGTTCCGAGAGCTCACTGAACCAGAGAAGCAGGAGCTGTTCACATTCCTTAATTCGCTGTAGTCAGAGACGTTCGGTCGGGCACGGCAAATCCAATTGTCGTGCCCCACTTTTCTCAGGCTGGCACCGAACTCTAACAAACACCGTATGAGCGCACTGCGTACAGACTGAGCGTCTGCCTGAGCTGGGTCAATTTCTTCTGGCAAAACATGGACGGATAGCATGTCCGGGCAATTGTCCCTTTAGCCGGCAAGTCGCGGATCCTTTGACGGCCAGGCTCATCGTTCGAAGCGATGCCAGTCAGCTGACCTTGCTGCAGTGAGCGCGGATGGGCATCGACAATTTCCGTTGCGACTGCGGGTTCGATAGTCATCGCCGCGAAGTCGCTCCACCCAAGTATTATTGGGTCGACAATGTGATCTCCCAACTCGCAGGAGTCCTCGGTGTTAGGAAGATAGTTTTCGATTCGAGGATTACGTGCAGGGGAATAGGTCCTCGATCCCCTCGGCCTAGAGAATCGTCGCCCGTTGCGTAGGCGGAGATCTGGACTGGCCAGTCGGAATGCTTGACTTCGAAATCCAGCACCGTTCCGTTGGAGGTGAGTCGCCCGATTCGAGCGTTGCCGAGCTCGAAAGTCTCAAAATGGCTGTGGAGGCTCGGAATCGCCAGCCAGAGACGGCGAATCTTCAGAGGCTTTGACGCAATCAGCGATTCCACTCTGTCGAGACTATCTCCTTCGAGAGACCAGGTGACCCGAGAGACAAGACCCGGGTCCACCGTTTCTCCGGCTTTGGATCCGGCCACTACCCAATTTCTCCAAACCGCTGTCACGCTCTTTCCATCTGCTCGGGGCTCAATCTCATCCGCGCCGTCAACGGCAGCGATGGTCCGTCCGTCTTCCAACTCTAGAAATGCAACCAGGCATGGGTAGATCTTCTCGACGGGCACAGCGAAACCAGGAAATCCATGAGGCGCAGGCAGATAGTCGGATGTTGCCGCCTTCGGCCCGGTTACGAATGGCAGTTCAAAATGGATATTTCCCTGGCGGACCACCCACACTCCAAATTTGCGGCCGGGGCCGTTTCCGAAGGACTCAAAGCGCCGAACGTCAGCGAGGCTGGGTTGCCGAGAAAAACTTTTCACTCCTTCTTTTTCCAGCGCTTTTATGAACACTAGATGGGCACCGATCACCTTTCCGAGAAAGGTTGTAGTTTGCTGCCATTCCCGTTCCTTTGTTATGTAGCTGTAGTCGCCTCTTCCGAACGCGAATATGGACAGCAAGTGGGTCTCATCGTTGAAGTCCCTTCGCAGCCACGACCATGCGGCAAAGTAAGCGGAAGCAAGCTGCGGAAGCGGAGCGGGCCGGAAATCCGGGTGCTTTCCGAGAAACGCCGCAATCTCCATGGTGTCCATGTAACTGATTGCGCCCAGGCTCCGTCCCCAGGAATAACCGTAGCCGTCGGGCGACAGCAAATCCCACCAGAGTTTCATCTGTTCCGTAACTGATGGCGCGATGGTTTTCAGGAGGTCGTCGCGTCCGGCGATTTCCGCCGCATCATAGAGGGCTCTGGCGTACTCATTCGAATACCGATCGTAGCGGCCGGTTGGCAGGGCATCGTCAGCAAACAGCGCACCACCGGTGAATTGTCTTGCCGCCTGATTCAGCAGGTCATCCAGAGCAGCGCGATCTTTGTTGAGGCCGAGTTCGTAGTCAATCGCCGCGATGCGCGCCGCGACACCAAAATAATTCTCGGGGAGATGGATTAAAGTATGGGTTTTTGCGTCGTAGAATCTGCCCGGGTCAAGCAAGGCGACGTACGTTGCCCGCCCTTCGGAAGACAATCCCTGCCACAGGGCATTGTGTTCGAGGTCTGTCCCGAAACCTTCAAGAGCCATTGCTGCGTAGAGTTGCGCCCAGGTTTTTCCTCCGTGGTGCAATTCGATCTGCGCCATTTTTCCGATCATTTGTAGAACGTCGTGGTTTGCAATCGTCTTCGTCCCCGCGAACTCCGAATAGGCTCCGAGCGCTCGCATAAATGTTCCCCAGGAGAATTCGCCGGTCGTCAACGCACCGACTACCCGGTCCGGAGGAGGGTCGAGAGTCGCGATATCGGCGACGTGAGCCGTCACTTCCTTCTGGAGAAAATCTCGAATCTGCCGATCGAGTTCTGAAGTTCGGATTGGCGATGCGTCAGCCTGCGTTCGTGCGAACGAATCACAACTTGCGAAGAGAGCAGCGGCGAGAATCAGCACAATCGGTCCTACGGCAGGCCGTTTTGTTTTTCGCATTCAGTACACTCTATTCATCCCGCGGGTCGCGTGCAGGTTTGTCATTTGAGAGTTCTTGATCCGTCGGGCTCCGGAAGCCGGACCTGCGAATAGAATCGCGAGGAGGCACATCGATCGAAAGCAAGCTTGGTGCATGGAGCACTGATATCGCTGAAAAATGAAAACGACGACTCAAAACGACGAACGAACCGACGGCTCAGGTGATGTAGTCCTCCCGGCATGGCGTGAAGACATCGACTACGCGAGAATCTTCGATGGCGGACGCCCCATGTTCGACGCCACCGCGAACGACGAAAGTATCACCTGTTCGAGCGTCAAACGTGTTTCCCTGACAGCTGACCCGAATATGGCCGTCGACGACGTACACAATTTGATCGTGCGGATGGCTGTGCACCGTTCCAACCCAGCCTTTGATCATCTCGTGTTCAGCAAGAAACAGTTTGTCGTTGTAGGCAAGCACGCGCCGTCTCAGCCCACTTTCCGGCGTGGACTCTTTGCCTTTCTCGTAGGCTACAACGACGAGGTCGGGAAAAGTGTTTGTTCGCGTTTCCATTTGCTTTCTCCTGTCAACCCAAGGTGTTCCGATCCCTTCCGGGATATCTCTCTTTGGCCTGAGGTGAGGTTCCTCATCGCGCCAGCCAGCCTCCGTCCACGACCAGTACATGTCCGTGCACATAGTCACTGGCGGAGGAGCACAGAAATAACGCGGCGCCTGCAAGATCATCTGGCTCACCCCATCGGGCCGCGGGAATCCTATCCAGTATTTGGCGGCTACGCACAGGATCGTTTCGCAGTGCGGTGGTGTTGTCCGTGGCCATATATCCCGGCGCAATCGCGTTTACGTTGATCGCTTTCGCTGCCCATTCGTTCGCCAGCGCTTTCGTTAACTGGGCGACAGCGCCTTTTGCCGCCGCATACGCGGGAACCAGAATCCCGCCCTGGAAGGAGAGAATGGAAGCGATATTGACGATCTTTCCGCCTCCGCCCCGCTCCAGCATGTGCCGCGCGGCGAGCTGCGACAGATGGAACACCGCTGTCAGATTCACGGCAATCAGTTCATTCCAGAATTCCGCGGGGTATTCCGCGGCGGGAGCCCGCCGAATCGTTCCCGCGTTGTTCACAAGAATATCGATGCAGCCAAATTTCGAGATCGTTTCGTCGATGAGAGCCGAGCACGACTTCGGATCCGTCAAATCCGCGGAAAGATAAAATGTCTTGCGGCCCGCCGCGCGAATCTCGTCGCAGGCAGCACCAGGATTCGGGTCCCGTCCATGGCAGCCAACGTTTGCGCCGGCTTTTGCTAAGGCCACGGCAATAGCGGCGCCAAGGCCTCGGTGCGAACCCGTCACCAGCGCATTCTTCCCGTTTATTTGAAACGCTTCGAGATTCATCGGCTCACCCTGGTGCGATCACTGCTGGCTCGCGCCTCGGGCTCAGCGTATGGATCAAAAGCAACGCTATAGGGTACGCCGAGGCTGCAATTGTGGCCGTCGCGATCGGATTTTCTTCCTATATCGGCTCCCTTTGGCCTGATTTGATCGTCTACTTGCGGCCCACTTCTAGTCCGGATCCGCCTTGTTCGAATCCCGGCTGGATGTTCACCACGCCAAACTGCCGGTCCTCCACCTCGCGATGAGCGGCCATCGCCCAGAGAAAAGCGATTCGGTGGCCCGGAACGGAAACATTTGGGTGATAGCCGCTCGGCATCAGCACCGCGTCGCCGTCGCGCACCACCGTTACCAATTCTGGATACTGAGTGTCGTTGTAAACCAACTGAATTCCATACGCGGGTTCAGGCATGTCGAAGTACACATAAATTTCCTCCAGCATTTTCGCATGCTCATGCGGCGGCCAGCTGGTCCAGTTGCCGGGGTCAGAGTGCGTAAATCCGGCCACTAGGCGTCCGGCTTCGACGTTCTTGGCGATCAGCATGTTTAGCTGCCGCGAAGAACCCGGCCCTCCAGCGCTGAACTTCATCCCCGGGTCCAGAGAAGTTTCCGCGTAGCGCACCACTTTAAGTGGATACTTGCCGTCCACATCGGAAGAAAACTCGGCGAGGTCCGCCTGGCTCTTGGTGGACACTTCAATCTTCGAGTCCCTCGGGATGTAAATGGCGTCGTACTTGCCGAGTTCGAACTCTCGTCCGTTCGTTCTCACCGTGACCGCGCCGAACAGGAGAATCAGCCCGGTTTCGCGGTCTCCGCTGTCAAAAGATATGCTGGGGACGGAGCTATTTAGCCGAATCCTGCCGTACGCCAAATGCCGCATCGTGCTGTTTTCGGGAGTAACTGCCACATGCCTTCCGGCATGCGCGTTGGTTTTCCGAAATACCATCTTCTCTAAAGGACTTGCAGTTTTCGCGCTCATAGTTCCTTTAAACACATAACGTGTTTCCTCGACTAGCTTGGGACTGACCAGTTCCGATTCGGCTCCGGGTTGGACATTTCATTCGGCCGGGGAACCGGGGGCGCTTTCGCCAGCTGCCCATGATGCACGAAGATCACTTCCGGCAACAGGGCCCGCCATCAGAAGGTGAGACGAAGACCCAGTTGCAGCTGGCGCATGGCAGTCGCTGAGGTGATTACTCCGAATGTGGAGGTGCCCACCGTGGCGCCCGGAGTGTTCAGGCTCACCAAGTTGAAAACGTTATAGGCGTCGGCGCGCAACTGCAGATCCAAGTGCTCCTTGAAAACAAAGTCGCGAGAGATCGCCAGATCCACGTCTTTGAACGTGGGACCACGGAGCATATTGCGCCCGGAGTTTCCATCAACGGCTATGCCGTTCGCGAGATTTGCGGGATTCTGCGAGAACGCAGCGATATTAAACCACTCGGCCGCAGTGCGATTGCTTAAGACCGGGTTCTGCCCAGGCACAAGCTCGGCTCGCTCAGTGGCACTGTTGCCGGTCAGGTTGGCGTCTTTGCCATTGAGAACGGTGAAAGGCAAGCCGCTATGGATGTCGATGATCGGGGAGATGGTCCACCCATTGGCGATTCCGCGCGCCAAGAAACGGTCTCCATGGTAGTAGTGCAACTGCCACACCAGCGCGGTCACGAATTGATGGCGAAGATCGAAATCCGCCGGGCCGCGTTCCAGGCCCAGATTGGTCATGTCCTCCGCGCCACCCTGGGTGGTGTTGTTGTCGAGTTGGACGCTGTCAAAAGTGTGGCTAAAGGTGTAGAAGCCATACAGCATCACACCATGCGTCACTCTTAGTTGGGCTGTCGCCTGTAGGCCGTTGTACGAGGCGGTTTGATTGGATTGCACAAGCAGGACAGTGCCAAACGGGCTTCCCGGGGCCGTGCAGGTGGCGACGCGCGTATTGTCGATCGGACGGCGTGCCACGATATTCCCGCCGGTGCTGGTTGCGCAGGCGGGCGCTAGAGCGCCGGTTTGAGGAGCATTGATGTCCTGTGCGAAGGGCAAATCGTGGGCAAGATTGCCCACGTAGGCCAGAGAGACGCTGAAATTCGAGGTGACTTGCCGCTGGACGGAAAAATTCAACTGATAGCTGTACGGCCATTGAAAATTCTTCGCGAAGCCGAAGAACGACCCTCCGGGCGTAAGGAACTGCGGCGGAACAAACGGAAACGGATCCGTGCCGCTTACGCCGCTGCCGCTCCCGGCGGCACAAGTTACCGTTGGACCGAGCGGCGTGCCTGAGGCATTATTCGCCACCAGCTTATTGTAAGGGCAGGAAAGTGTGGCGCCCTGCGGCACGGCGGTCAAGCCGGAACCTGTCACTTGCTGCGTGACGTTGGTGAAAGTGAAGCGCACGGCGGAAGGCTCGAAATTCGTGACGGTGTTCCATTCGTTGCCTGAAACGCTACCGTAAAATACTCCGGCACCGCCCCGGATCGAAGTCTTACCGTCGCCGAACGGGTCCCACGCAAATCCCACTCTGGGTGAAACATGGTGCCACCGCACCGGAACGATGCCGCGCGTAACGCCCGGATCGCCGTTGAAGAGGGCGCCCTCGGGAGCCGCCGCGACTACCGTCGATTGCTCCCCTACCTCGAAGCTGGTCCCTCGATTCAACGGATCGGTGGGCGGCGTCTGAATATCCCAGCGAACACCAAGGTTGAGAGTCAGGCGCGGGAAGATTCGGAAGTTGTCCTGGAGGAAAAGCCCCGTGCTCCAATTGTTCGTGTAACCGGTCACCGGGGCGTCCTGTGAGACAGACGTCGCGAGACCCATCACGAAATTCGCGAGCGCCGGAACCGCAACAGTCTTGCCCGACACGGCGTCCTTTATGTTCGTGCCATTGAAGCCAAACACGCCGTAATTGTTCAACAAGGTTTGCTGAATGTCCTTATCGAGAGTTTCGTCACCTCCAAAAGAAATCGAATGTCGGCCGCGGGTATAGCTGACCACATCCCGTACGGAATAAAAATTCGAGCTGGCGACGGGCCCGGCGATGGCGCTCGCTGCCGTAAAGAAGCCCGTCACGGAGATCTGCGGCAGCGAACGCGGTCCTTGGACGGTGAATTCCGAGCCAAGATCGCCCAAGGATGTGCCAGGCAGGTTTAATCGTCCAGCCATATTGCGCGTGTATCCGAGCCATAACTGGTTCGTCAGATTGGACCTGGCCGTCCAAGTATCGCTCACGTTCACGTTTTGCTGGCGCCAGGTGAATTGCTGCACGTCCCATGGGATGTTGCCGTTGGGCTGGCCGGTGGTGGAATTCAGCGGAGGGACCAGGTTGTTTCCGCTTGTGTAGAAGTAGCTTCCGCCGAGACGTTGGTTGCTGGTCAAATTGTGATCCACCTTGATCAGAAACTCGTCCGTGTTGTACGGGCTAGGGGCGACCGCCTGGAAGGCGCCAGCGCCCGCCGTGGGAACATTAGGAAAAACGCTTGAAGTTAGGAGCTTCTTGGCAACGGGATCCAGCAACGAAGGGCAGATCACGGTGGGCGAACCGCAGGTGTACTGGCTCGGTAAAGAACCGCCAGCCGGGAGAAGGGCCGCCATATTGCCTCCCGCCTCCGCCGCTGTGGGCAACGTCGCGCCGGTGAACAGGAAACTGCTGAGCTGGCGCAGGCCCTGATAGGAGCCAAAGAAGAAGGTCTTGTTCCTTCTGATGGGGCCGCCGAAAGTCCCGCCGAACTGCTGCCGTCGCAGAGGTGGAGTGCCAAGAGTCGAGCTCCAGGGAGCAGCGTTCAGGGCATCGCTCCGCCAGTAGTCGAACAGCCCGCCATGATAGGCGTTCGTGCCAGATTTTGTAATCACCGTTATGACGCCGCTGGACATTTTTCCGTACTCCGCGTTGTAGTTGTTCGTTTCGACGCGGTATTCCTGAATGGCGTCCGGATTGGGAAGAATGTTGCCCGTGTTCCGCAAACCCGTCATGTTGATTCCGCCGTCGAGGTAATAGCTCACCGATCCCGCCCCGCCATCCACACCGCCATTAATGAAGGTTCGCTGCTCCGGGTAACCCAGGGTGATGACCGGATTCGGCTGGCCCGGATTGAAGCTGCTGTTCTGAACGCCCGGTGTGAGCTCCAGCAATTCATACGCGTTGCGATTTACGAGCGGCAGGTTAACGACTTCTTGATTCTCGATGGTGCGCCCGATCTCCGGGCTGGTGGTGTCCACCAGCGGCACACTCTCAGAGACGGTGACAGTCTGGTTGATGTTTCCCAACTGCAACATCGCGTCTACACGCGCGGGAACATTCACTTCCAGCACGACACCGGCTCGCACGAATCTCTTGAATGCTTGGGCCGCGATTTCCGCCCGGTAGTTACCCACCGGAAGCAATTCGATACGGTACTCCCCCTCGGCGTTCGTTTGCGCCGTTCGCGAGAGGTTGGTATCCGTGTTCGTAACGGTCACTTCGGCACCAGCGATCGTGCCGCCATTCGCATCGGTCACTCGGCCATAGATCGTAGTCGTGGTGAGTTGCGCCCTCAAGACACTGGAAAACAGCACGGCTACCAAGCAGAAAACCACTGCTACTCCGAATTTTCCACGCATGGGCTTCTCCTATCGTTGTGCAGGGCAGCTCTCGAGGTCTTTACTACCGCTTCTCCCTAGGTCCGCCTCGCCGGACAGTCCGTACCACATTATGAGACCGCATCCCACTCCCAAAAAAGGGCGGAAAAAAGCCCGGCCTTTCGCCGGGTCCTTCACACCCTGTTAATTGGCTGCGCTAGAAAGCAACTCTTCCGGGGCAGCCTGGTAACCCAATTCGGCAGAAAGCTTGCTCGCCGCTTCCATCAACGCTCGGCCGATCTCAGGAACCCTCTCTTTCGTCATCCGGAACGCGGGTCCTGAAATACTCATGGCCGCGGCCAGCTTTCGGGAATGGGACCGCACGGCAGCGCCGATGCACCGCAGTCCTTCTTCCTTTTCTTCGTCATCGATGGCAAAGCCCCGCGCCCGGACCGCCTTTAATTCGGTTTTCAGCCCATTCGCCGTAGTAATCGTTTTTGCCGTCACCGCCTTCAAACCCCAGCGCCGGACTATCTTGCTCACCTCAGCATCCGGAAGTTCGGCAAGCATGGCTTTGCCGACAGCCGTACAATAAGCCGGTGCGCGGCTCCCCACCGTACAGGCCGTGCGCACGCTGCGCTGCGACTCGACCTTGTCCACATAAAAAACCTGGCCCTCGTCGAGAATGCAAAAGAACACCGTCTCCCCAAATTCGTCTTGCAGCCGATCCAGATACGGCCGTGCGCGCCCCCGGAGATCGAGCCCATCGATCGCTCTGGATCCCAGCTCGTAGAGCCTCAGCCCTAAACGATAGCGCCCTGTGTCTGGGTTCTTGACCACCAGCCGATGCTGCTCCAGCACCATCATCAGCCGGTGCACCGTGCTTTTGTGGAGTTTCAGCGCAGGACACAGTTCCGCCAGGCTGCAATCGCTCGAACTCTTTGCCAATATCGCCAAGGCCGCCAAAGCCCGGTCGAGAACTTGCACCTTGTACGGAGAAGCGCTTGTCTTAGATTGTGGCACGCGTGCCATATTATGGAATTGCTTTTATTTGTCAAGAAGAAAAATCGATAGTTGGCATCGAAACACACCATTCGCGGTGTGCTGGCCTCCATCCGAGGCTGGCGTAGCTCGCGACGGTGATTTCCTACCCTTACTCTGTTAAATCAGGCCGGATCAATACCGAATCTAGTACGCATATGCCTTGAGGAACACGAAAACCACGACGCCGGTGATCGAAACGTATAGCCAAATGGGGAACGTCAAGCGTGCGATTCGGCGGTGCATCGCGAACCGGCCCGTCAGCGAGAAAAAGAACGTCGTCAGCACCATCGGCAGCGCAACGATCGAAAGGATTACGTGGCTGGCTAAAATGGAAAGGTACAGCGTGCGCACCGGGCCGTAGCCGGGGAAAATCGTGTCGCCGTGGAGTGCGTGGTTCACGATGTAGCTGATGAGAAAAACGGATGAGAACGCGAAGGCCAAGAGCATGCTGGTGCGATGCGCTTCCTTGTTGCGATGTTTGATGAAATACAATCCCACGCAGAGGGCCATCGCGCACAATCCGTTCAGAAGCGCGTTGAGGGCCGGCAAAAACATCCAGCGCCCGGCGAAATCAGCCGAAGCATGATGCACGTACAGCAGCCACAGCAGGAATGACACGGCGAGGCCGCTGACCACAACGATCGCCCCAACTACCGGGCGCGAACTGAATTCCGCCTGTTCCATGCTGACAATTAAATCATAAAAATCCATCTGGAAGTCAGATACACCGTCTGAAGACCGTGTGCGCCCTGACCCAACCACAATCAGCCAGCCTCAGCACTGCGCGTCTAGAAACGCGCTTCTAGATGGCCAGTGAGCCGTGTATGACAGGATTTCGGAGGACGCTTCCCGTTGGTCATGAATCTGTGTGCATACAGCGTCATCGTCAAACTGCGCACCATCGACAATCCAGCTCGTTTGAATTCGTATCTAGCGCGGCACTGATTGGGGCGGCAAAACAAATGGCACGTCCCGGTCCGCGTTTAACTGCACAGTCCTCAGAAAATCAATGCGCTCGAGGGGCAGGGAGTTTTCGCCACCATAAGTGGTCCGGTAGTGCAATTCGCCGTCTTTAACCCAATAGTCTGTGAGCCCGTACATGGATCCGTCCCGCAGCTGCAACAAAGTGATCGGGCTCCCGGCTTCGCCACCATTTCGAGACGATGTGGTGCTGTCGCTGGAGTTCGCTGTCTCGTTTGTCGCGTCTGAAATCGTGCGCTGATACGCCGTGTTTGGCTCGGCTGGAGACCAGACCGCTGAGTCGGGTTCCGTCCCACCTCTAAACCATATGCTGCCAAACGCCGAGCCATAAGACGGCGAGCCGGAAAACCAGCCAAAGAAAAACGGATCGAAAAAGAGGCCATCGCTAGAACAGTTCCAACTGTCGCCGAATCGGAGATTGTGCTCGAACCATCCGTCGAGGCATTCGCCAAAGCCGAGAGCTCTGTGCCGGAGGAAGAAACCGATGGGAGGCCTGAAAACGATCCGACCCTGTGGCTGGCGGTCCGACACCCGCAGGACGGATTCTGTTATTGCTGTTGGGCCCGCCGCACTGCCTCCTTGGCCGCGATGTCCAAAGAGCCGACCAAAAGAGTGCCCAATCGAGTGTCCAATCGATTGAGTTGAGGAGTGCCCTGAAGAAGACCCCCCCGACGAGTGTCCACCGTGTCCCCCGCCCTGTCGACCGGCGCACACGCAAGCCGAGGTCATCGCCAAGAATCCTGCGAGGATGAGCGTCGATGCGCGAGCTGCGTGCTTCATGACGAATCGTTCCCACCAAGAGACAGCGTACTCCAGAGTTTTTCTGATTTCCACTGCCCAGGCCAAGACGGCCCGAAGTTTGGCTAAATATCGGCGCGGCCTCGCAACTCGGAGTCCCCATAATGACTTGGCGGATGGTCGAAATCCGAAGTGATCCGGCGTCTGCGCCCTTAAGGTTTAGGAAAAATCGGCCGTTACACTCATTGTGTGTCTGTCGCAGCGCTGCCAAGGTATGTGCGCACGGCCGTGCATCATGCCCTCGACATTTTTGCGACCAACCTGGGCACCAGCCTCCGGGGAATCAAACGCTGTGCGAAAACGCTGAACTTGTTCAGAACTCCGGGAACCGCCAGGCCGCCGCCGTTGGCCAGCGCTCGCAGTGCCTCCTCGACGACTTCCTCTGGACTCTGATAGATGCCAGCCCATTTTCCTCGGGCCGGCTGTGCGGAGTCTCCGTTCTGATTCTTGTGCAATCTTCCCGGGCAGACAGTCACGACGGTTACACCATCGCCGCGCAGTTCCTGTTCAAGAGCCAGAGAAAAGGTGGTCAGGAAGGCCTTGGTTGCCGAATAGGCGCTCGCAAATGGAATAGGCTGAAAGCCTGCCGTCGAGGAGATATTGATGATGCCCTTTTGATGTCGCGCCAACATTCCCGGCAGAAGGCTGTAGGTGAGCTCAACGACGGCTTGGTTGTTGAGACGGAGCATCTCCAACTGCCGGGGAAGGGCCAGATCGCGGAATTCTCCGCGGAGACCGAAGCCGGCGTTGTTGACGAGCAGGTCGATGGGAATACCACTCCCCGAGAGCTGTTCCGCCAGGACTTGGCAAGCCCCCGGGGAAGATAGATCAACCTGAATAGCGACTACGGCGACCGGGTTCGAGCGGCGCAACTCGGATGCGAACGCGTGGAGAGGTTCCGGAGAACGGGCCACGAGAACCAGATTATAACGGCGTTCCGCGAGCGCGCGGGCAAAGGCCATTCCGAGCCCGCGGGAAGCACCTGTGATGAGAGCGTAGCCGTCGTGCGCCATTTCAGTCTCTACCCAGAGAGCGGCGCACGGATTGCGGAAATCGAGTATCGAAAACACCGTCCCAGAAGCGTGTGGTGATGCCGTAACCCTTGTCGATTCCGCGGGGGCTGTGGTGGTACAAGTGGTATTTCTTCAAGCGCCGGAACAGGGGGAGCCTGGAATTCGAAAAGTGCAGCGCGTAGTGCAGCCATTCTTCGCTGACGTAGCTTTGTACGACACCTGCGAGCACGATGGGCGCGGTATAGACGGGAAAGAGAAAGCTGACAGGAGCTGCGACGAAAAACAACGGCAGAATATCCTTCAATTCGCCGCTGATGTGCCTTCCATCGAAGGGGCGCATATGATGATCCCAGTGGAGAGGGTCGAGTCGTTGATGCAGGAACCGCCGGATGGCGCCTTTTCCTGGGGGGAAACGGCCGTGCAGAACATAGCGATGGAAGAGATACTCGACGAGAGTCCATGTCACGCAACCCGCCGAGAAGAAAACCACAGCGGTCCAGGGATGCGCTGTCGAAAACGCGATAACTAACACGAGAATGGCGTACAGAGTGTAGAACACGGTCAGCGGGTAGAGACGAAAGCGAGCGAGAGCGGCCTGACGCCGCTTGTAGGTCTCAAAGGGAACTTCGACCGAGCGATGCTGCTGCGAGGCGGCTGTGACTTGCGACATCGATTTCCTCCGACTTTCGTGACCGTGGTCCGGGAGAGTTATTCAAAGCTTCCGGTAACGCCCTGGAAGCCGTTCATGGCTTGTTTGCAAAGCCACTTCATCACGCGAGCCGCGCTGTAGCAGTACGCGACGTTGTACCCCAGCGTCGAAAAGCAATTCGGCTCGCAGCCTTTTTTCATCTCCGAGAGTTGCTGGACGTCGAACTTCTGATTCCCGACGGTGCCCCAGTCGTACGAGGCGTTGTACAGCGGGAAGCACGGAGCGAGTGTCCCGTTGGTTCGAATGATCAGCCAGTTCTGTCCGGCGCGGCATCCCCAGTGCTCGCCGACCCCGCGCATAAAGCCCTTCATGTTCTCGAGGCGGGGAATCGAATCCACCATCTTCCATCCCTGGCGCTGCTTGTCGATGAGCCAGTCGAGAAGTTCGTCCACCACAGGAAAGTCCTGAGGCCGGATGTAAGTGTCGTTTTCGTGGAGATGTTTGAAGTGTCCCTGCTCCATCATGGGAGCCTCATTGATGTGGAAAGTGATAGAGATCCCATTTTCGTGAGCGATGGTGGCGAGTTGCTTCACGTCGTCGATGTTGGTACGGCAGATGTTGGTATTGAAGAAAACCGTGTAGCCGTAGCGGTACTGCCGCCGCACGAGGTAGTCAAAGTTCGAACGCACGTGCTCAAAGGCTTTCGGAAGCCCCGGACGTTCCTTGATTGCATCCACGGCGAAGTTAACAGTGGCAATGCCCGCATCAGCAAGACGGTCGGTAACTTCGGGCCGCAATAGTCGCGCGTTCGTCGCAAGATAAACCCAGAAATCTTTCTTGGCGGCGTAGTAGATCACTTTGTGAACGAAGTCAGGGCGGAGCAGCGGTTCGCCCCCCGTCGGAGCGAGCACACGGCACGGCGTGGATTCGAGCCAATCGATGGCCCGTCGCGCGGTATCCTCCGTCATGCCTTTAATGCGATTGTCATACGACCAGCAGTAGTGGCAGTCCAAATTGCATTTCCATTCGGTAAACAGGTAGGCAATGATCGGCTGGAATTCGCCCGGCAGGATGCGTGATTTGAAATACGGGAACATCCAGCCGCGCATGGTCTTCAGGATTTTGGAAGCAGGCCAGTGGCGCTTGCCCGTCTGGAGAACGGTCTCATGCGCAGCAATGTCCTGTTCATCGAGGTCGTGAAACAACTCCGGATATTGAGGAAACACAGCGGTAGGCAACGTCTGGGATTTCGTCAACGTCGTCGGGTTAGGCGAGCGTTTCGGCGAAGGTTGTTGCAGAAGCTCGTGTAAAGGCACATCGAGCCTGAACGGCTGGCTCGGTAGAGTAGGAAACTGATGCAGTTCGGACATACAACCTCCCCATGTTCTAGACCCTCCGAGTTGTGTGCCGGACGGCCGATAATACGTTTGCTTCGTGCGTCGTCTTTCTGGACTTCGATTCGATGCCTGATCGAGACTGAGCGACACAAAAAATTCTTAGCACCGCCGATGTTCGCCGCCCGGCGGAGTCGAATCGCTATCCGCGCGAAATTTTGTGACCTCTTCTTCTCGTCGGACATCCAAGGGTCGAGAAGCGCACCGAAATTGTGTGCGCCCTTTGGCGCGGCGGAGGAGCGAGATGTTGGCTCGCCATCGTCTCAATTCGCCTACGATTTTCTTATCTCGTGCTCCGCCCGCTCGCGCGTCGAGGGGTCGGAGGATTTGTCGCAGAACCTCGCGAAACAAATCCTGGCGGCGAGGCTCGGCGGCTCGCATAGGTAAAGACCGAAGCGGTTGTGGCGTCGATAGGGACATGGACTCTCGCCGCCCGATACAGTGCATCTCGCTTTCCAATTCGAAGGGCGTGCCGGGTGAGCCTGTTCGCGAACCAACGACTTCCTTATGCCACGCAAGGACAAGCAGTTAGGGCGCGCCGAACCTCGAAGTATGGGAGCCGCAGGCTATTTCCTGCCGCTCGCCGCCGACGGGTTTTCGTCATTCTTGTCAATTCTTCGTCGGCGTCTATCCCGTTAGATGGCAGGTGCGCTGCGGCATTTTGTTCGAGACAACCAAGTCTATTCCGTTCAAGCGGCTGCTCTCACTGGATTGAACTTGCCGGTGCGTCGAGGGTCGCGTGAATGGAAGCCGGAATGCACTGCAGCCCGAGAACGCTGGCCGCAGAGGATGATGACCTTTAGAAGTTCCAGCGCCAGCAGGTTCGGTTGATGTCCGCAAGTACTATTCATGCAGGAGCCCCTCCCGTTCCGGCGTTTTCGGAGGGCGCGGGCGTGCACTGGGAAACGGAAAATCGGATGGCGTGGAATGAACAGCAGAACACGCGCGAGGAACGCGAGCTGGTCTACGAGGTCAGTTGGATTCGAGAGCTCGGCGTTTGGCGGCGGTTTCTACGTTCGCAACAGAAGGTGAAAAGCTGAAGCCACCATGCGATGCGTAGCGCGCGGATTCTCTAATACCGTTTGTTGCATCGTAAGCGCCTGGCTCCTGGGGACGACGCTCTCGTGCGTTACACGTCTGTCGGCACAGGAAACGACCGAGAAGCGCGGCACCGTCAAAGGAACGGTATCGCTGGCGAATGCATCCGAGCAGGGCGCGACACCCGAAGGCATATTGCTTGAACTGCAGCCCCTCGGTGATGGTTCGGCTTCGCGAACAGCGGAGACCGATGCAGCAGGGAACTACGAATTCAGAGACGTACCGAAGGGTGACTACCTTCTCCGACTCCAGCGAGATGGCTTTGAGCCATTCGCCGCGACGCTCCACGTTCAAGATGGAGCGTCCGTCGTTCAAAACATTTCGGTCAGCTTGACCGGGCTCACGCAAAAGATCGAAGTGAAGGAACAGGTTGAGCCACTCTCGACTACTTCTTCCAGCGCTTCCAAGCTAACCGAAAAACAGCTCTCCGGTTTGCCGCTCGTCGAAGAGAATTTTAAGGAAGCGCTGCCCCTAACCCCCGGAGTGGTTCGCACTCCCGAAGGAAAGCTGAATTTCCGCGGCTCAGGCGAAGATCAGTCGATGCTCCAGGTGAACGACGCGAAGATGACGGACCCTGTGACGGGCTCGTTTTCGATTCCCGTTCCCCTTGATGCGGTGCAGTCGGTGCGCGTCGAGCAGACTCCCTATAGCGCCGAAAACGGTGGATTCTCCGGCGGCCTTACGTTGGTAGAAACGGTGCCCCCACCGGAAAATTGGAAATTTGGCGTGCGCGACCTGAATGTCAGCGTGCGAGGAAAAAACGATCACGTTGTGGGCATCTCGCGGGCTACGCCGCGGGTGGTCTTTGGCGGTCCGCTGCTCAAGGACAAAGTAAGCTTTTCCGAAGTGTTTGAGTACGACGTGATCCGCTATCCGGTGCGAGGGCTGGCTTGGCCGCGCGACGAAATCAAGAAGCAGGGATTCACTTCCTACAGTACGCTCCAGGCGATCCTTTCCCCGCGGCAGGTCGTGACGGCGACGTTGAACGTGTTTCCGCTGAGAACGCAATTCGCAAATATCAACGCGCTCGTCCCCCAGACTGCTTCTTCGGACTACGACCGCAACGGTGCCTCCGCAAGCCTTTCGGACATCTACAGCCTTCCCTCAGGTGCGCTGTTCCGCATGGCCCTGACGTATACGCGCTTCGACAGCAACGCGCACGGACAAGGCAGCGACGCGATGCTGCTCACGCCTGAGGGCTGGGGAGGAAATTTCTTCAATTCCTGGGCGCGGTCCTCCAGCCAGGTTGAAGCCGCTCCCAACTTTCAGTTTCGATCGAAGGAATTTCTTGGGCGGCATGAAATCCGGGTTGGCGCCGACGTGAATCACCGGTCATTTCGTGGCAGTAGTAGTTCACAGGATGTCCGCCTGCTGCGTGAAGACGGCAGTCTCGCCGAGCAGATCGCTTTCGCCGGGCCAGGAGTGTTGGGCGCTTCCGTAACCGATGTAGAAGAGTTCGTCGCAGACCATTGGATGCTCAACGATCGCCTCGCTGCGGACCTGGGAGGTCGATTCACCAGCCAGACCGTCGGCCGCACCGGGGCCTTTGCTCCGCGCTTGGGCATCGCGTATTCCCCGGGGAAAGACCAAAAAACGATCCTCCGTGCGGGCACGGGACTGTTCTACGACCGCGTTCCGTTGCTGGCGGCGGACTTCGCCGGAAATCTCACGCGCCTGGAGAGCCAGTACGACCTCAATGGTCAGCCCACCGGAAACGAAGTTGCGTTTGAGAACGCGTACATCGCGAACGGAAACGGCTCCATCGCCTCGCGAATTCGTCATTCGCCGAACACCAGCGCCCGCAGTTTTGTCAGCAGCGCGGAACTGGACCGCGCGCTGTGGAGCGGCGCGGTTCTAAAGCTGAGCTATCTTCACAGCAGCACCACTGACCTGTTCGTCGTTGATCCCGTCACCGGAGCTGAGCTCACCGCCGCCGCCCAACCGGCGGCCGTGTTGGGTCTTTTCAGCACAGGGAGAGAAAACTACAGCCAAGCCGATGCAACGCTGCGATTCCATCCCATCAAGCAGAGCGATCTGAACATTTCCTACATCTGGAGCCGCTCACGGGGAGATTTGAATACGCTCGGAGACCTCTTCATCCCGTTCGAGCAGCCGGTCATCCGTCCCAACGTCTACGGTATTCGCCCTTCGGATGTTCCGAACCGTGTGGTGGCCTGGGGATCGTTTCGTCTTCCCTATGCGTTGATTCTTGGCCCGGTCGTCGACGTCCATACCGGGTTTCCTTACTCCAAGGTTGATGAGCTACAAAACTATGTTGGTATTCCGAACAGCCAGCACTTCCCGACCTTCTTTTCCTTCGATTTCCAGGTCTACCGCGACTTCCGTATTCCGCTTGTACATAACAGCGGCTCGCGCAAGATTCGTCTGGGGCTGTACATGATCAATCTCACGAATCACGGCAATTTTAATCAGGTCTATAACAACGTCACTTCGCCCCAGTTTGGCCAGTTCACTGGATTCGAACGCCAGAAGACGGCCTTTCTGCTGAGCGTGGTCAATTGAGAAGGCGGTCGGAACTCCCGCTGCCGGCATAATCGAAGGAGGTAATTTTTAGCCATGAATATCTCGCGAATGATCCATGGCGCTGTGACCGTGTGTTTCGTGTTATTTGCTCTCGGGCTTGCACCTCGGGCGCACGCCAGACAGAGCGCTTTCGTGGGCAGCGAAAACACAAAAGGTAATGCGGATTCCTCGTTGGGCGGCGATCTGGCAGCAGGCGAGATCGTGTCGAAAGTGCTTGCGGAAAACGAACGCCGGAAGGAGTCATTGCAGCGCTACACGGTAATCCGCACATACGAAATCCGGACCCACGAAGGAAAACTCGACGCGCAGACCGTCGTCCGCATGGAGTATCGCGCGCCCGATGTGAAGACGTTTGAAAAAACCTCGGAGAAGGGCTCGGGAATTGTTCGCCACATGGTTTTCGACGGCCTGATGAACAGCGAGATGGAGGCGTCGTCCGGGAAGCAGCATCATGACGCTGCGCTGACGCCCGCCAACTACCAGTTCTATTTTGTCGGTGAAGAGGATTTGGGCCCGTACCACTGCTTTGTGCTCCAGGCTGTCCCCAAGCGAAAAGATAAATATCTTTTCGAAGGAACAGTCTGGATCGAGAGCCACGATTTTGCGGTCGCCAAGATAGACGGCCATCCCGCCAAAAAACCATCGTTCTGGGTCAAACGCGCTGACTTTGTCCGGCAGTACCAGAAGGTGGATGGATTCTGGCTGCCTTTGCGCGACGAGACACAAGTGGATGTGAAGTTGTATGGTAAGAGAGTCTTCACCATCGATCATGGTCAGTATGTGGTTCAGAACCAGTGAGGGGACAAAACCAAAGTCGAGTAGAGATCAACCAGCGACTCCCGTTGTTGCAGCCCAAAAATACGTTCACAAAAGGAGAAGGTCCATGCCATTCATAACTGTCGGCAAGGAAAATTCAGGGAAGATCGATCTCTTCTATGAAGATCACGGCACAGGCAAACCGCTCATCCTTATCCACGGTTGGCCTCTGAGCGGACGATCGTGGGAGAAGCAAGTCCCTGCTCTGCTCGACGCCGGTTACCGCGTGGTTGCCTACGACCGCAGAGGTTTCGGCGACTCCAGTAAGCCGACGTCGGGCTACGACTACGACACTCTCTCCAAAGACCTTCACGCGCTGATCACCAAGCTCAATCTGCATGACATCACGTTGGTCGGTTTTTCGATGGGTGGCGGCGAGGTGGCCCGCTATCTGGGAACCCACGGGTCAACCCGAGTGAAGCGGGCAGTCTTCATCGCAGCGATCCCCCCGTTCTTGCTCCAGACACCAGAGAATCCGGAGGGTGTCGACGGCGGAGTATTCGAAGGAATCAAGAAAGCCCTGGGCGCGGATCGCCCGGCGTTCCTGTCTCAGTTCCTCGAAAATTTCTACAACGCGGACATTTATCGCGGCAAACAGATCAGCGAGCAGGTGATACAGCTCAGTTGGAACATTGCGGCCGGCGCGTCCCCCGCGGGCACGCTAGCCTGTGTTTCGGCGTGGCTGGAGGACTTCCGCAAGGACCTTAAGCGCATTGACGTTCCTACGCTGGTCATTCACGGCGACGCCGACCGCATTCTTCCGCTTTCCGCCACCGGAAAGCGCACGCCCGAGTTCGTCAAGAATAGCCAGCTTGTGGTTGTCCCGGGCGGCCCGCACGGCCTGACCTGGACACACGCGGACACCGTGAACCGAGCTCTCCTGGAATTTCTTTCCCAGGAGAAACCGGCGCGCAAGGCCGCACGCGCAGGTAAGTAGCCCGCACCCGCACCAGGTATGCGCGATACCGTCAATAGGGAGTTGCAGTTTACACAATCTCGATCTTGGCGTGCCCTTCGCTTCCCACAGCACTCCGGACGGAGCGCGCCTAATGTGGAGGGGTGAAAAATCTCCCATGGAGACCCCGTCTTCCTTCGATAAAGATTGAACCATCAACTCAATTGCGCCCGGAGCGATCGAAACTCCCATCAATACAAAATTCTTGAACGATCCAGCGAAACTGAAAGAACTGCTGACAAATATTCTGCTTGGAAGGCTCGGGAACTCGAAGATGTGGCGGGTATCGTCAGCTTCCTTGCTTCAGAGGAATCCGATTACGTCACGGGGACCGCGGTCTTTGTCGACGGCGGCTTGTTGTGGAACTACCAGGAACAATAGACAATCAGGTCGCAGTGAAAAAAAAGAAACGAGGTTGCAGATGACACTGACAAATGGACACATGGCAAAGCCGGTCAAGATGGTGATCGCGGATGTGGACGGAACGCTCGTCACGCAGGAGAAGGTGCTGACCAAGCGGGCGGTCGAAGCCGTCTTGCGCCTGCATGACGCCGGCATTCAATTCAGCGTCACGAGCGGGCGGCCTCCGCGCGGCATGGCCATGCTGATCGAGCCGCTGAAGCTGGTCCAGCCTCTGGCGGCGTTCAATGGCGGAGTTTTGATTCAGCCTGATCTTCTGACCGTTGTTGATCAGAATTTTCTGCCTGCGGGCGTGCCGGAGCAGGTCATCGAGGCCATCGAGAAACACGCTCTGGATGTGTGGATTTACACGGCCACCGATTGGTTTGTGCGCGACATGAGCGCGGCGCATGTCGCCCGCGAACAGTGGACCGTGAAGTTTCCGCCCAAGGTGGTCAAGACCTTCGACGGGCTGCTCGGCCGCGTCGCAAAAATTGTCGGCGTAAGCGACGACCTTGAGGGCGTAGCGAAATGCGAAAAAGATGTTCAGCAGGCCGGCGGCACGCACATTTCCGCCGCGCGTTCGCAGCCGTACTACCTTGACGTGACTCATCCGCGGGCCAATAAGGGCGAAGTCGTGCTCGCGATCTCGAAGCTTCTGAATATTCCGGCCGAACAGATCGCAACCATCGGCGACATGCCGAATGATGTTCTAATGTTCAAAAAGAGCGGAGTGAGCATCGCCATGGGAAATGCGAGCAAGGAAGTTCAGGCGTCGGCTACCTACGTCACATCCACCAACGAAGACGAAGGATTCGCTAAAGCAATGGAGGAGTTCGTCCTGAACCAGCGTTCCGCGAATGCGTGAAGACATTTGGCCAGGAGGGCGAGACCAACGGAAGGCATCCGAATACCGTAAGGGAGTCTTCAGAGGGCATTTCCGATAGGTGAATCGTCAACCAATATGCAGCGTCACCGACTCGAGCAATGCCTTGATCCCATTCCAAGCGATTTGCACACCAATACAAACCAGGAAAAAAGAAGACAATTGCGTGATCACCGTCATCCCCGTTGCTCCCAGGATTCGCGCCAACCGGTCAGCGAATGCATAGCACAGGAGAATGCTGATGGCGATCAACATCAATCCAATGAGAGCCGTCAAGATTGTCAAAGGATGGAGTGCGTGACGGTGAGCCGCATTCGCGCCCAGCGTGATCGCCACAGAGATGGATCCGGGGCCTACGGTCAGTGGCATTGTCAAGGGATAGAACGCCTGGCGGAATGGGTCCTGTGGCTGCATCGTTCTGTGGACGTCGTGTTTTTCATCGTCGCGCTGTTTCAGGAGCGCCCAGCCCGTAGCGATGACGATTAGCCCTCCGCCGAGCTGCACCACTGGCAGCGAAATCCCAAAAAAGGCGAGAATGTAGGTCCCAACAAAATACGACCCGATCAGCAAGAAAAAACTGTTCACGGCGATGCGCCAAGACAATGCTTTTCGCGCTTCCGGCGCGTATTCCCTGGTTAGCGCCAGAAAGAAGGGGCTCCCTCCCAGTGGGTCCACGATGGGGAAGAGCGCAACGAGAACCAGAAGCAGGTTTTTCGCAGCTTCTTGCATGGGTTCGGTAACTGCCCTCCGTACATTCCAGTTTTAGCGCATCTTAAAAGACCCGCACGAATCGGGTGCAACGCCTGGGTGTGCTAAAATTACGTCGGGAGAGAAAATATGCATGCATCTCGGAAAACTTCGTGGTGTTTCTTGGTCGCGAGCGCAATGCTGTTGTTGATTGCGGCGGGCGGCGCGCCTGCTCAATCGCGCGCGGCGTCCTCTCAGCAGTCGCCTGTTAATGAGAGCAGGGATCATCTCCTGCTGCTTTATAACACGCACACCGCTGAGCGGATTGAGATTGTCTATCGCCATGATGACCAGTACATTGCGGGCGCGCTCGCCAAGCTCGATTATTTCCTCCGCGATCATCGGACCGGCGACGTTCGTCATTTCGATCCTCGCCTATACGATATCCTCTCCGATCTCACATCGTCGATTGGCCGTCCCGCCGGCGAGATTGATATTGTTTGCGGCTACCGCACTCCGTCGACGAACGAAGCTCTTCGCGCTCACACCACCGGAGTCGCCAAGAACAGCCTACACATTCAAGCGGAAGCCATTGACCTGCGCATGCCAGGCATCGACACGCTCAAGCTGCGCAAGGCCGCTCTCGCTCTGCATCGCGGCGGCGTAGGCTACTACCCTCACTCTGACTTCATTCACGTCGACGTCGGCCGCGTCCGCCAGTGGTGCTTCGACTGCCCCGCTACCCTGAGTGTCGGCGATTAAGATGGTGTTTCGCTGCTCTGCCGGCCTCCCGGCCGACGATTAGCTCGGATAGGGGTAACCTTTCTCGAGAACTTTCTCGAGTGCGGCGTCGTGCCCGTAGATGTCGTCGTAAAAGTGAACGATGCCGTCCTCAGTCACGATCACCGTGGCATAAAGGATCAGTACCGGAATCGGATGCGCAAGATTGACCTGCTGCGTTGTGGCTCCGTTCATGGCCGCACGGACGCGATCCAGGTCCCAGCCCGGGTTGTTGCGCAACACCCACACAGCCAAATCGGCGGGCCTTTCCAGCCGAATGCACCCGTGACTGAAATCCCGCCGGGACTTCGAAAAGAGTGTCTGTTCGGGCGTATCGTGAAAGTATATGTTGTAGTTGTTCGGAAAGATAAATTTCACGAGTCCGAGGGAGTTCTTGGGACCGGGCGTTTGCCGGATGAAAAGCTTGCCTGCGCGGAGCTGCTCGAGCAGGTCACTCGTCACTGTTCCCGACGTGACCACCTCCTGGCGGCTGTTCACCACCTCGAATCCTTTCTTCGCCAGGTAGTCGGGATCGCGAGCAATGTGCGGCAGGAATTCAGCTTTTACGATGGAATAAGGAACGCTCCAGTAGGGCCGGAAAACGACATATTCCATGGTGTCGCTAAATACCGGCGTAGTGTGGCCATAAGCTTTGCCTACAACTACGTTCATCTGCAAAGCGACCTTAAAGTTTTCGTCATATGCGCGCAGGTGAAACTCCGGGATGTTGGCGACGACGGGCGACTTCTCGTAAGCAGGGGGCAGCCATCGCCAGCGTTCCAGAGTCAGTTGCATCTGCTGCATGCGGCTGGCAAGAGGCACGTTCAGATCGGCCAAGGTTGCGGCAGTGATTCGTCCATCCGGGTCCCGGCCAAGCCGGCCCTGAAAGTGCTTGACCGCGCTCACAAGTGGATCCTGATAGACCGTCCCATCGGCCGGAACATTCGCGTCGGCAGGAAGGTCGCCCACCAGTCGTAGCAGTCGAATCAACTGAGGGATGCCCGCATAGGAGTCGCCAGGCGCAATCGTTTTTTGTATTGCCGGAAGCGGTCTGCCGTCATATTCCTTCTGAAGCTCCAAGTAAGTGTGCAGGGCTTGGATGGTACGCCGGTAACCCGGGTAGGGAGGTTCTACTTGCGCCAGATCGCCAGCAACATCGGAAGCGTCCACAACATGTCCTTTCACGAATTCGGGCAAATCGTATTTCTTGGCCTCGATGTCCAAACCAAAGTCAAAATGTTTCGGATTGACCTTGCCGATATGAAGGTCCGAAATATACCTCATCACGCAAACGGTGAGAGCGGCATCGAATCGCACCGCATCTGCTTCGGATGGCTGGGGCGCCGTGGGTTTAAGTTTCGCCAGCCGGTCGCCCCAGCGGGGCCCGTCGTAATCCTCGGCGGACAATCCTTTTTGTTCCGCCTCCAAGAGAAGGGCGATTACTTGCTGCGCCTGCCCGGTTGGTTGCATTCCCCTGACCCACACCAGGGAATACCCGTACGAGTCGTAAAACTTTTGCACATGCTTTTCGTAATCGCTAAAATCGGGCCAGCGCAGGTCAGAGAGATTTGCTGCCTGAATGATGGCTCGCAATGAAGCTTGGCCCTCAGGACTAAGCGGTTGAGGCGCCGAGGCGCCTTTTGCGGATGTTTCAGATTGCGGTAGTACGCGTCTGGTCGGGCCGATGCCCGGAACACACAGTAGGGCGATCGTGGCGGTGGGCAGAAGGAACAACAGGCTCCTGGAAGTCCATGGTTGCTTCACGCGATTCCTCCGTTTTTCTTTCGCCGAGATAGATCTTGTTGTGCAAAACGCCAAACAGTGAATCCCCCAGGCCTTCTATCCCGGATAACCTCTTTTTTGTTGTTCCTATGGGAGTCATTCCCGGCTTCATCCTTCAGATTGTTCGAATCCGGAAATAGATGCTCACTTTCTTGCTTAGGGCCTCGAAATAACCACAAACAGTACCAGCAAGCCATGGAGCGCGGCGGCCGATGAATGGTCCGGAAATCTCTGTCCGTTTCTTACCTTGCATTCGGGAGTCCACAAGCCCAGCAAATCTCGGGAGTTCCCTTCGGAGGCGCTCTCTAAGTGAGCAGACAAAAGGCCCGACGCGGGGAACCGGTTTTCGAGACGCCATGGATTTGACAACACTGTCAATCCGCTGACGGCGGCACCGTTTCTGCCTTCCGCTGGACCTACCCACACAGGAGACGAGCGAATGGCGCGGGGGTCGCTGCCATTGGCGTAGGTTCTTAGTTCACGTAGAGAAGATCGCACCCACTGCGCAGTAGGTGTTGCAAGGTACGGGTCAGATCTTGATAATTCTCGCTTTAGTGCCCGTTCACCACTTGACGTGATCACGCCTGGCAGGGTTACGTGGTTGAGTATGCTGGTCCGAGGGTCCGGAACATGGGCTTTCGATGGTGCTTGCCCAACCCTGGGCTATTGAGCTTCGAAAAAAGCAAAGCCAGGACGCCGGCTCTCTCCTGGTTGGGGGAAGGCAATACGGCTGCTTCGCAATAAACGTAAGCGGGCAGTCGGTCCGGCGCGGTCGGAGAACCGCGAACTAGCGCCGCGATTAGCGCAGAGGCGGCGAGCTTTGAGAGATCACGCGAATTTTTGTGCCGAGTTTCGCGGGACAATTTGTTATCCTGCCTCGCGTGAAACTCCCGTTTCTGATTGATACCGATACAGCTTCCGATGATGCAGTTGCGTTGATCATGGCGCTGCGCTCTCCCCAAGTTCAGGTTCTGGCCATCACCACCGTGGCGGGAAACGTGGATGTCCATCAAGCCAGCCGTAATGCGGTCTATACGGCGGAGCTTTGCGATTCGAAAGTGCCGGTGTTTCAAGGCGCGGAACAACCACTGAAGCGCTCGCATGTAAGCGCGGACTGGTTTCACGGACGCGATGGTCTCGGCGACCACGGTTACCCGCCGCCACGCCGCGCTCCTGAAAGACAGAGTGCTTGCGATGCCATCATCGACACGATTGAATCTCACCCGGGCCTGGTAATGGTCACGCTGGGCCCGCTTACGAATGTTGCGCTCGCCTTAGAAAAGAAGCCGGGAATCGCAGAGAAAGTGAGCCGCTGTGTGGTCATGGGCGGCGCGCCCTGCTGCGAGGGCAATGTCACTCCTGCGGCCGAATACAACATCTGGTGCGATCCGGAAGCGGCGCGCATGGTGGTGAGAAGCGGCCTTCCCATTGAACTTGTTGGCTGGCACTTGTGCCGCGGCGAAGCAGTGCTGAATCCGTCCGACATCCAGCAAGTTCTAAGTTTCGGTACACGCGTCGCTAAGTTTGCCATCGAGTGCAACAGCCGCGCACAAGAGGCGTTCCTCGAACAGGCCGGCGAACACGGGATATCTCTGCCAGACCCTGTCGCCATGGCCGTCGCGTTGGATGCGTCCATCGTCACTTCGCAATCGGAACATTTCGTGGACGTTGAGACGGAGAGCGAACTGACCCGCGGCATGACCGTGGTTGACCGCCTCAACGTCGCGAATGACCAACGCAACCGCGATGTCTGGGCTCCATGTTTCGCCGGAGGACACAAAGCGAAGGTCTTCTGGACCATCGACAACGTTCGCTGGAAACAAGCTCTCTACGCCGCGCTGAGGTGAGGGTGGAGCGGATGAGCCCACGGAAGTTCTTTGCACCTCGCGAGAACCGGCTCCTTCCTGAGTCCTATACTCGCCAAACAAGGGCCAAAGGCAACGCGTGTGACGCAACGCAAAGCCAAGCGCACCTAACTCCTCTGTCGCGTAACTGGGCAAGTGGAAATGAGTCGGCAAACACAACGGCGTTCGTCGCGGCCTATAGCTGCACCTGTTCGTTGTTGTGAGGACCCCGCACCGGCCAACTCCGTCCTCGACAAAACGATACCTGGCGTGGCTCTCGTAATCGATGCCGTGCTTTTTCTTCAGCTCTTGGATGGTCGGTTTCGTCCGACACTGGTTCGATACTTGGTTCAGTTCGGGGAATCGGGGACCATCTCGGCGTGCACAATCAACCGCTGTGGGGCGGTGCCAATGAAATCAAACGGGTAACAGGTAACCAACGTTAGCGTCGGCTGTTGCGTATCATTTAAAACCTCTATGGCATTGGGAAGAACAACACGGAGAGAAACAACTCGATATTTGAACGTGCCGGCTACGGTGGTCAACCGAATCTTGTCTCCGACCTTGATCCTTCGCAAGGAACGAAAGTAAGTATCCCGATGGCCCGCAAGGCCGATGTTGCCGGAGGGGCCGGGAAGGGCAGTGCCCGAGATGTGTCCAACGGCCAGCCCGAGGATGCGTGCATCGGAACCTTCGAGCACCCGGGTCGCGAGACCAACAGCGGGAATCTCGATCATTCCGACCGCAATTGGCTCGCCTGGCCGGTCCACGCTCGCAACGCGCGGCTGATCAGTGGTGCGTGCCGGGCTGCTTCCCGCGAATAACAACACAGCGATCGTCGCCGCGCTCAGGATGTTTTTCTTGCTTCGATGAGTAAAGTTCATATCCCCTTCATCTCGGCTCCAGATCGGACCGAGAAAACAGCGCTCCGCTCCCGTATGCACCGATTCGGAAACCGCGCAGACGGAGGGACAAGAATCGCGGCTGAAGACACATTAGCTTGCCCGGAATAACAGCGCTACTGGTCACTGGGACAGAATGAGGATGGCGGTACAGCGGGGCGATGTGACTGTACTACGGCGGGGTCGCCCTGGCCCACTAGGCGAAAGCCAGATTCAGATTCTCGATGGCCTCGTCGATCTCCGCAGGGTTCTTGTAGCCGACGGTAACGCAATCGACACTGGCGTTCCTGAACGCGAATCTCATAGCCGCCTTGCGGTCCTCACGGTCGAACGTACCTTCTCCCGTAAGTTTCATGCTGACTACGCCCATTCCTTCTTTGCGTACCTGCTGGACGTGGTTGACAACTTCGGTGACGTTGCCCAGTCCGTCGGTACTGTAATCCTCGGCGTCCATTCTGACGCCCTTGTGATTCACCCGGATCATGGCGATATCGAGCCACTTGTTTCCCGGGACTTGGCGCAACGCTGGAAGCCCGTGAACCGACGCGCCGTGACTTACAATAGCCTTTTTCGACTGAGCTTCCAGAATTCCATCCTGCCACCTGCTCGTGTCTGCGGGCCAGGACGCGGTATGTTGCCAGTGCAACAGCATGACGTCGAAGTATTCGGTATTCGCGAGCCGGCGCAGCTCGTCGAATTTCTCTTGCGGATTCACACCTTGCCGGGTGGTCACCTTCGACATAAGGCGATAGCTATCGCGTGGAATGCCCTTTAGGGCCACACCCAGCATCCTGTGCATCTCGCCGTAAGACTCAGCAGTCTCGAAGAAGCGAATGCCGCGGTCGTAGGCGTAGCGCACCAGCCTCGTAAACCCGTCTTGTCCCAGGTCGCGCTGTACCTGGCCGCTGAAGCTGCCTGTGCCAAATGCCAGCCGCGTCACCTTCACTCCAGATCTTCCCAGCGTTACCCAGTCTGTCGCGGTCTGGCGCGACGCGCTCAGCGGGCTTCCGGTGACGGCAAGGGCGCCGACAGCCAGTCCGGTTTTCAGGAATTCACGTCTGGTGTAGTGAGACACGGATGCACCTCGAATCGGGCGAATGATAACGCGAGCGTAATAGGGCGGAGACGCCGCTTCGGTAGGGGGCGACTGGCTGTCCAAATGCCATGACTAGACAATCGTATTACAAAAGTCGAACAGCAGATATACCGAACTGTTCCGAAGATCAGAAGATAGAGCATTCCAGGAGGAATCTCGTCTCGATGTAAATGATTAACCCGTGACATAGTTGGACGATCGCAGTGTGGACGGTTAGCCGTCTCGGTCAAGATGATCAGGGGCCGTGATCCCGGTCTGTGCAAACGGCATCGCCTGGGACGTGAAAGACGACACGCCGGGCGGAAAAACAGACATGGGGAGCGTTGATCGGCATTTGTCCGATAAGCGCGTTCAATCGCGCATTGAGCTTGCACAATTCGCACGCTCTATTTTCGGTTGGCGCAGCAGCGCCGACCGATATGGAAACGAATTAAATGCGGTCAGAGTGTTTCATTCTTCGCGCAGAGCGGTGAGAGGATCCACGCGTGTCGCGCGCTGTGCCGGAATGTAGCAAGCGAAAAGCGCAACACCGGCAAGAATCGCTGCAACAGAGAGGAAGGTCATTGGATCGGCCGGCCCGACCCCAAAGAGCATGGACCGGAACACTCGCGTCATTGTCGCGGCTCCGACGAGACCCAAAGCCAATCCGATTACAACGATCCGCATGCCTTCTCCCAACGCCATGCGCAGAATATCTCGGCGCTGGGCGCCGAGAGCCATTCGGATTCCCACTTCATTCGTGCGCTGGCTGAAGGCATACGACATAACGCCGTAGATGCCTATGGCGGCAAGCAGCAACGCCACTGCTGCAAAAACACCCAGAAGCTCGAGAGCAAAGCGCCGGTCAGCCACGGATCTGGCGATGATTTGATCCATGGAGCTGATGCTGTGCACCGGAACATTGGGATCGACGCTTTCGACTTCGTGCCGAACGGCTTCGCCGAGCTGTTCCACGTCGCCCCTGCCGCGGAGAAAAACCACCGCGTTGACCGGCGCGAACTGCCCCAAGGCGACATAAATATGCGGCACGTTGGGAGCCTCAAAACCATCCGACTTGATATCGCCGACGACGCCGACAATCGTGACCCCTTCCACACCTCTTCCGAATCCAAACTTAACCTGTTGTCCGAGCGGATTTTCATCTGGCCAATAACGCCGTGCGAGAATCTGGTCAATCACTGCAACCGGTCGGGTCTTATTCGAATCGGACTCGGTGAAATTTCGTCCGCTAATCAAGGGAACTTCCATCGTGCGAAAATATTTCGTATCGACTACAGCAATGTCCGCGATCGGACCGCGCTCCGATTCGACTGCACGCCCTTGAATCGAAAAGGGGGAGTAGTTTCTCCCAGAGTTCATGGGCAGAGTGTCGTTGCCTGAAATCGCCACCTGTTCGAGGCCGGGCAACTCAGACACGCGGCGAAAGACCTCGAGAAGAAAAGCGGCTCGCTTCTCTTCGACGCTATAAGGATCATTGGCCGGATTGTTGGATATGGGAATCCAGATTTGTACCGTGGTCAGATGGTCGGGATTGAATCCAGGATGCACTTCGAGCACCCGCCAGAAACTTCTAAGTAGAAGCCCCGCGCCTGCCAGCAAGACAATCGATAGCGCTACTTCCGCAATTACAAGAATTCGCGAAAGTCGCGTATGGCGTCTGCCGGCTCCCGAACCGCGGCCACCTTCCCTCAGATTCTCGAGCTGGTTAGGATTCGCAGCTTGAAGTGCCGGCGCCAGACCGAAGAGGATGCCGGTGAGCAAGGAGATCAGAAAAGTGAAAAAAAGGACGCTGGCGCTGACATCCACCTCGTTGAGCCGCGGAATGTCCGCGGGAGCGAGGCCTATGATCGCTTTCTTCAAGAAGAGAACCGTAACCAGCGCAACTGCGCCGGAAACGAGTGACAAGAGCGCGCTCTCGGTCAACAGTTGACGCACCAGGCGTGCGCGACTTGCGCCTATAGTCAGGCGAATCGCGATCTCGCGGCGCCGTCCGGAAGAGCGCGCCAGAAGAAGATTGGCAATATTGGCGCACGCGATCAGCAGGACAAATCCCACCGCACCAAGAAGGATGAACAACTCCGTCCGCTGTGGGCCCACTAGGTCTTCCTTCACCGGAACGAGCCGTACTGCCCATGCAGCGGCAGCGGGGTACTCGACAGGATACTGCTGGCTAAGTTGCGATATATACGCATCGAGCTGCCCTTGCGCCTGTTGAACGGTTAGGCCGGGCTTCAAGCGCCCAATTGCGCCCGGGAGCATTCTCTGCGACCTTACAGCTGGAACCGGAAACGGAAGAGAGTTGAAGCCAGCAGCGAGCCAGACTTCCACGTCGGTATCTAGCGTCGGGCCCGGATGACGAAAGCCTGGAGGCATCACTCCCACAATTGTGTACAGGTCACTATCGAGGCGTATTTTCCGCCCGATGATGTTCGGGTCCGAACCGAAATTGCGGCGCCAAAAACCGTCGCTGATAACGAGAGACTCGAGGAATCCCGGGACGGCATCCTGGCGTGTGTAGACGCGGCCAAGTTCCGGCTTCGCTCCTAGTAAAGCGAAATAATCGGGGCTAGTGACGAGACTCTCGGCACGGACCGTCCGATCTCCACCGCCCACTGCCGAACTACTCGGCGCCACTGCCGAGAGATTCTGAAACACGCCCGAACGCTCTTGTAAATCCCCAAGTTCCGGGGCTGACATGCCTACATCCTGTTCGTTCGGGCCACGAAGGTCGTCGAAGACACGCACGAGTTGCTCAGGGTGCGGGAAGGGCAACGGGCGGAGCAGAACGGCATACACCACACTGAAAGTGGCGACGTTGGCGCCAATTCCCAGTATAAGGGTCAGCAACGCGACAATCGTAAATCCCGGGCTTTTAAGCAACATGCGTAGCGAGTAGCGCAGGTCTTGGACGAACGAGGCCATAAGTCCCCCCTAGCGCGCGCCCGCGTCATGCGGCAGACGCGATTGTTCCCTTTCGCCATTTGGACGAGGCAAGTTGCGACATCGTTAGCAGGGGATTGCGGCGACGGCGCGACCCCGATAGGGGACATTCGAGGTGGCTATAGCAGAGGACCCTTTCAATTTTAGGGCGAGGAAAAACCGAATCTACATGCCGAACATGGAGTTGACTCCAGCGCGCGGAGCCTCGGCAGAAGGGTCTCGACGTTCAATCGCGGGAAGAGAAGCCTGCTGGGCGGCTGGCGACGGAGTCACAGGCTGTTGCGCAGCAGGTTGATCGGTGGCAGGCGTCGGAGCCGCACCACTGGGAGCTGCAACGCCCGGGGTCGCAGCGGTAGGTTGGGCAGCAAGCTGTCGGAGATAGGCGAGATCGCGAGCTTCTTCGGTGCCCGGCTGGACGGCGGGAAATGACAAATTCATTTGATGCTCCATTGCGCTGGCGATGCGGTGCAGCTGCCAGATGAGCTTTTCGAGCTCTTTCGAACGCCCAAGGTTCAAGTTGCGGTCCCACAGAAAGCGGATGGACAACACCATGAGAATAGGCAGGCCGATGGCCAGGGTGCCGAGGACGATGCTGAAGAGCAGCGAGTCGAGGGGTGTCAGGGATGGGGTCAATGGCAGCCTCCAAATGCAGGGTTCTAAAGGCAGGATACAGCAGCGCGGCAGCGGTGACAAACGAATCGATCTCGAGGAGGATGTCAACGGTCGGTGGTGATCCATCGGGCCACCGCATTCAAACCAGCCCGCACTAGGTCTCCCGAGCGAGCGGCGTCCTCCCACCACTCGGTATCGTCCCCTTTAAATAGGGCTGATGTTCTCTCCGTTGCCACGGCGAGTTTCAGAGGTAGGGTCGGATCCACGGGCCGAGGCTCGGCAGCTTCCCTCAGTTGCGCCAGCATCTGTTGCTGCTGCTTCATGTCCAGCATCGAAATGGGGGAATGGCAATAGGGACAAGCCGAGTTGGTTTGTAGGTCGATGGCTGCTCCACAGTTGGAGCAGTTCACACTCTGTACGTTCTCGCGCAACTGCTGGATCTCTTGAGGTGAGAGCGCATGGATGAAATTCTTCTCTTTCAGGAAGTCGAAAAACCCGATGAACCGCCCGTGTCCACTTTCACATCCCCAGTAGTTGAACCGCATGTTTCGGACCAGATCGTGCGCCAAGGACAGCCGGCCTCCGCATCGCGGACACCGGAGCACGTCCGCCAAGGTTGGCTTGACTGTTGACGAGTGTTCACCGATAAATTTCATCAGCTTGAGCGTGGAGCCGGGAGAGAGCTGAAGGCTTTCGTGCTGATCGAACCAGAACGATTGGCAGCCTGTGCACACGTCGATGGTGACGTGGGTGCCCAAGCGTCCCTCCAGCGTCCAGTCGGTCATCTCCTTTCCGCAATTGGAGCACGTCATAGACGGCGATTTTAGATGATTGCTTGAATGAATGCCAACGTTGCGAGGAGAATCCGAAAGCGCCGTTTCAGAAGCCAGATTTGGAGTTTAGAGACGGTGAATCCCATTCTGGATCAGGTGCTTACCGGCTTCATTCTAATTGGGGGCGCGGACCGCATCGGCGAAGTATTAAAGTGGAGCGGCGTTCAGGCCAGGCCGCTGGCGGAGAAGAGTTCCTCTCAACCCATCGAAATTACCGGCAAACTCACGTTGCAATCTTCGGGCAAGGACGCGACGCTTTTCAGTGCATTCGGCGCACGGCTGAAGAGGGCGGCCGACGGCGCGGAGTCGCTAGTTAACAATACAACGCGGAGCGTCATGCTCGAGGTTTCAACCAGTTGGGGCCATGTGCTGCACGTGCGGAGAGGCGTCTGGCACAGATCTGAGCAAGCACCGAAAAACCGCTGGCTCGGGATTGGAGTGGGCGAATTGCGATACAAAGGCTTGGTCCCAATCGGCCCGGTACTCGGCGCGTAAACCTGCCTTGAGACAGGTTTTAGAAATGGTTGCGGGGGCCTCGAAACATCCGAATTGTTTAATGCTGCCCTTCAGGTTGGAACTGATCCGGCTCGCAGCGTAGGCGGCGTGCGAGGTCAAAGGTCATAGGTTGGCGATTGCTTGCTTGTAGCCGATCATCCCGGAGCTCCTGACCTACCTGCTATTCTGGGGACCGAAATGAGTGCTGTCGTGCGGCATTGGTTTGATCGCTCCGCTCTCTACGCAGCGCTGGACGCGCAGCGCCGCGCGCGTGAAATCTCCTGGCAGCAAGTCGCCCGGGAAACCGGAGTAGCCGCTTCCACCATCGTCGCTACCAAGCGAGCAGGGCGGATGGAAACTGACGGGATGCTGGCGATGGTGCGATGGCTGGGTTGCACGCCGGAGAGGTTTATTCGCGGTTCCGAGCCTCAGTCAGTCACCCAAACGCCCTCCGAAACTGCGAAGTTTCTTGCTGGGCACCGATTCAACACCAAGACTCTCTACCAAGCGCTTGATAGCCAGCGCCGCTTGCGGAAGTTGACGTGGTTGGAGGTCGCTCAAGAGATCGGCGATGATATCTCACCTCCGATGCTGACCCGCCTTGCGAAGGGAGGGCGCATTGGCGTGCACGTGATGGTCTTGGCGGTCCGATGGCTAGGGACCACCATCGAAGTCTTCACACGCGCCTGATTGAACCTGCACTCGTGAGTCAGGGGCAAACCAGAAGCTATCAATCTTGCCATGCCATCGTGGTGAGATATAGGACGGGTCTTCAGGCGCAGCTCGCGCAGCTATCTCGAATCTCCACATCAACAAAAGCTGTTGCAGTGCATTCGTAGACGGATTCAGCCTCGACTTGCTCAAATTTCGTCACCGGGCATGGGTTCAACTTGCCCGCTAGAAATCGCATAAGAGACTTTTTTTTATCAATGCGCCGATTCTGGTTGCTTTAAGATTGAATGCGGAAATTGTCTGGACAAACGCGGCGGACGGAGCGATAAGAAAAGTGGCCATGCTCTTCTCACGCAGATTTTCGCGCAGAACCTTCCTGCAATCGACGTCGCTTGCAGCCGCAGGAGCTGCGACTTATCAACTGGGACTCCCATCGGCTTTCGCCAGCGCTGCCATGCAGCAACCGCTGAAAGAGTTCGGCTACGGCGACGTAGCGCTAACCAGCGATTTGCACGAGAAGCAACGGCGTGAGACTCACGCCGTTCTGATGGAATTGAGCGAGGACAGTTTACTCAAGCCATTTCGGCAGATGGCCGGACAGCCTGCTCCGGGAGAGGATCTGGGCGGCTGGTATCACTACGATCCGGACTACAACCCCAACACTGTGACTGTGGGCTTCGCTCCAGCCGCTACGTTTGGCCAATGGGTTTCCGCACTGGCTCGGAGCTATGCGATCGACAATTCTCCGGCAACCCGAGATAAGGTGCTGAGGTTGAACCACCTGTACGCACAGACCGTTTCAGGCGATTTTTACGAGAAGAATCGCTTCCCGGCGTACTGCTACGACAAGCTGGTCTGCGGGCTCATCGATTCGCACCAGTATGTTCACGATCCAGAAGCCTACTCCATTCTGGAGCTCACTACGAATACCGCGCTGCCCCACCTGCCGGGAAAGGCCATCGAGCATGGGCGCCAATGGCGCGCGAATCCCGCCGAGGGATATACCTGGGACGAGTCCTATACGATTTCGGAAAACTTGTTTCTCGCATACCAACGCGGCGCGGGCGACCGGTATCGTTCACTCGGAGCTCGGTATCTGGACGATGATTATTACGACCCGCTTGCTGAAGGCCGCAATGTTCTCGCTGGCAGGCACGCTTACAGCTACGTGAATTCGCTATGTTCAGCAATGCAGGCATATCTGACTCTAGGAAACGCGAAATACCTGCGTGCGGCTAACAATGGGTTCGAGATGCTGACGGAGCAGAGTTTTGCGACGGGCGCCTGGGGGCCGGACGAGCTGCTTCGCGCGCCGGATAGCGGAGAACTTGCCAAGAGTTTAACGGGAACTCATAGCAGTTTTGAAACACCCTGCGGTTCCTATGCTCACTTTAAGTTGACGCGTTACTTGCTGCGCGTTACCCGCGACTCGCGCTATGGCGACAGCATGGAACTCGTAATGTACAACACGATCTTGGGCGCAAAACCGCTGCTGGCCGACGGCAGTACTTTTTACTATTCCGACTACAACTTCCAAGGACAAAAGATCTACAAGGATGTTGGCTGGCCGTGTTGTTCTGGGACGCTGCCGCAAGTCGCTGCCGACTATCGCATCAACACCTACTTTTCCGATCGCGACAGTCTATACGTCAATTTGTACATTCCTTCGACTGTCCGATGGACGCAGGACGGTGCAGCGGTTTCCCTTACGCAGAAGGGCACCTATCCGTTTGACGGTGTGCTGAAGTTCGAGATCACAGTTTCGAAGACCACGGACTTTGCGGTTCACTTGCGAATTCCTGCTTGGGCGGAGGGGGCATCCATTTTCGCCAATGGTAAGCCTGTGCCGGCACCCGCCATTCCGGGCAAGTTTGTAACGGTACGCCGTCCCTGGAAAACCGGCGATCTCATCGAGATGAATTTGCCGATGAGGTTGCGATTGGAGGCGATTGACACACACCATCCGCAAACGGTCGCATTGCTCTGCGGCCCGCTAGTCTTATTTGCGATCACAGACGTTGCGCCGGCCGTCACAGCGAGACAATTGCTAACAGCAAAGAAAACCGGGCAGGAGTCCTGGCAAGTGGAGACCGATCGCGGACCGATGGGCATGTTGCCATTCACCGCGATTGGGGACCAACATTATTCCACGTACTTAGTCGTCAAATAGCGTCGTCGAACCCCTCTTGATTTTTGTGCCTGGCTGATCTGTTTACCCAGCAAAACAATGTCGAATCCGCGCGAAATTGTTGACAATGAGAGGATCCAGTCCCTGGGAATGCATCCAGAAGAAATTCTGCGAGCCAAAGGTACCTTAACAAGCCCTGAATGTGTGCGTCAAAGAGGAGCGAATGAATCCGGTTTTAGCAAACTAAAACAGACAAAGACCTCAATTCTCCACACTCGTCTCCGTCTAAGGGGCCAAGTCCTCCCCGGTTCCGATTTCGCCTCCGAGGCTGATTTGAAGTTGCCCCTCAAAACCTCATAGAGTTTGCGTCCGGGGCATTCAAGGTGGGTCGTCAAACACAGATCAGTTGTTGTACGGGAGCGCCGGAGAATTCCGGCATGGTGAATTCCACACTCGTCATTGTGAACGCCATGCGAAGTCTTTACGCGCGACAACGCCCGGAAATATCTTCAGCACACGAAATCTTCGCGTTGAAGGTGCTAGTCTTTAGCAGCGATTCGTTCTGCTGCAGCTCAGAAAAACGAGGGAATTCAATAAATGAACTTCTCCGGGAAAGTGGCGCTCATCACCGGTGCGGGCAGCCCCCTTGGAATAGGTTTCGCCACTGCCCGTCTCATGGCACAACAAGGGTCACAAATTGCCATCACTTCCACGACCGACAGAATCAAAGAGAGGGCTCGCGAACTCGCCGCGGAGAACGCCGATGTCTTTGCTTTTCCCGCAGACTTGCGCAATCACGCCAGCGCTCACATGCTGGTTCGCGAAGTCCTCGTACGCTATGGCCGTATCGATATCCTTGTGAACAATGCCGGCATGACTCAGGTCAGCAATCCTGACCAGACCCTCTCGTTGTCTCTAGCCGAGCTTACCGAAGCGGACTGGGACTACAGTATCGCGCTCAACCTCAAGACCACTTTCAATGTCACAAAAGCGGTTCTGCCATCCATGCTGACTCGAAGCTATGGCCGTATCGTGAATGTTTCGTCAGTCACCGGCACACTCGTGAGCAATCCTCGCGCAACGGCCTACAGTGCGGCCAAAGCTGGCATGGTCGGCCTGACCCGCAGCCTTGCACTCGAGCTTGCGCGCAAGGGAGTCACCGTAAACGCGGTAGCGCCTGGTTGGATTGAAACCGCGTCCTCAACCGCGCAGGAAATCACCGCTGGTAAAAATACGCCTGTCGGTCGCCCCGGACGTCCTGACGAAGTCGCCGCTGCTATCGCGTTCCTCGCTTGCGAATCCGCATCCTATATCACCGGCCAGATGATCGTCGTCGATGGCGGCAATACCGTCCAGGAGTACAAAGGCCCGCCCGATCTTTACTACTGACCATGGCGTGGCGAGAGTGTTGAAGGGACAAGGTCGAGGTCAGTTTATACAGGCGGACAAACGCCGTGACCGGACAAGGGTTCTAAAATTTCTGGTAATGGGAGCCATCAGAAAGAACCGAAGGCACTACGGCATTGTTGGGTTTTTGCCTGTGGACATAAGATGATGTGGAGCAGTCAGGAGCAATCATGGGCCATCAAGCACCACTGAAATATATCTTCTACATTGCCGCCGCGCCGGAGAAGGTGTGGGAAGGCTTTGTGTCGCTGGAGTCGAACCGCATCATCTTCTCGGGCGCTGAGCTTCAAGCGGACTTCAAGCCTGGTGGCTTGCTCGCATGGGTGGGCGCGGGACCCAATGGCAAGTCCATGACCTACGTCCGAGGGAAGGTCCTTCGGTTTGAGCCACCAAGAGTCTTTCAGTACACCTTCCGAATGGGTCAAAATGATAAGGCGTCACGCGCAACTATCGAACTGGTGCCCGAGACCGAAGCCACAAAAGTAACGGTGACACATGACGAGTGGGCCGAAGATGACCCTACTTACGCTGCCTGCGCCGATGGATGGCCGCGTATTCTTTCCCGTCTGAAGACGCTGCTTGAGACCGGGAAGACATTCAAGCCGCATTGATAGGAAGTGGAAATAGTCTGAAACTTTCTACCCGGCAGCATGCCTCAAGGCCAGATGTCCGTTTGCGCGAACTTATCGGGCAGTGCGCGAGGGTCCCTTGACCCTATGCGTTCGGACCACGCAAATCTTCCTATAACTCCTAAGGTTTCTTTCCGTAGCCCTTAACTCGTCTTCAAAAAGCCATGTCTTGAGTTCGGAGTTCCGCAGACGACGAATTTCATTTCCGTTCGCCAAAAAAACTTTCCCTCTTCGGTCGAGTATCTGCGGGCTCGACAGGCCAAGGAGATCATCGGCCGTGTAGCCATATACCAGGAAGCACCGACCTCCGGACACAACAAATAGGCTGGTCCAACAGTGCCAGAGTGCACTAACTCGAAAAACACCAAAGACAAGACAGGCCAAACATCCGAGAACCAGCATGATTCCAACAGGGTCCATACTCTCGGTACTCTATGCCATGTGATTCTCGCATATAGCTTGGGTCTGGAAGAGAAGTCTTGACAAGAGCAGACAAGAGCGTCTTAGCCGTCCAGAGCGCCGATGCACTGTCCCACCGAACAGTGAAATCCCCGCGAACCGGAAGGGAACTAACACCACGGAATTACGAGCTTTTGACAAATCACAGACAAATGTTTGACACGCACCGGGGCACTTCAGGGCTATAAGCGCAGTCCCGGCGTAGGGCACAGCCTCGCATTTCCGCGAGAATGTCCGCGTCTTCGCCGACTCTCAGCGTCGCCCAGGCACGGAAGGAGAAACAACATGACGAGCAACACCAGCCCAAAGACACGAATGCTGCCCTCCCAGCGCTCCGGCCGATCAAGAATTCGGCTAAAGAGCGCTCTCCTGCTCACCGTTATTTTTCTTTTGTTGCCGGCAACAGTGCTCCCGGCTCAGGACGACGATCATCAACCCTTCCTTCCCTCACCGGTTCAAAGTCTCTCCACAGTACCGTCCAATGGTGACGTCAACCCCTACGGCGTTGCCTTCGTGCCTCCGCAGTTTCCGAAGGGTGGGTCAGTCAAACCTGGGGACATACTGGTCTCGAACTTCAACGCCAGCAGCAATCTCCAGGGGACAGGAACAACAATCGTGGATGTGCCAGCGAGCGGGAAAACGTCACCCTTCTTCCAAAGTCAGACCCCGGCGGGGCTGACCACGGCGTTGAACATCCTGCGGAAGGGATTTGTGCTGGTAGGTAACTTTCCGTCTGCTGATGGGACCTGCGGAAATGCTCAAGCCGGATCGATCTTGGTGATCAACAAGGACGGCCAGCAAACGGGCAGCATCGCCGATTCTCTGATCAATGGTCCCTGGGATTCAGCGCTTTTCGATCAGGGCGACTCGGCGAAACTGTTTGTCGCTAACGGGTTGAGTGGTACGGTCGTGCGCCTCGACTTGGACATCAACTCAACCGGCGTGTCCGTGGACCGGGTGACGCAAATTGCCTCAGGTTACCTACATCAATGCGATCCAGTGACCTTCGTGGATGCTCCCACCGGACTGGTTTACGATCCGGAAAGGGATGTTCTGTACGTGGCTTCCAGCGCCGATAACGCCGTCTTTGCGGTTTCCGGCGCCGGGACGACGCATAAGGACCAGGGCACCGGAAGAGTAATTTACGAGGACTCCACTCACTTGCACGGGCCACTCGGGATGATTATGGCGCCAAACGGCCATCTGGTGGTGGCCAATAACGACGCCATTAATCCAGACCCGAATCAACCGAGTGAGATCGTCGAGTTTACGATCGGGGGCAGGTTCGTCAAAGAGATTTCGGTAGACCCAAACCCGGGCGGCGCCTTCGGACTTGCAGTAATGACGCATGGAGATGTCGCGCGCTTCGCTGCCGTGGACGACAACGCGAGCGTCCTGCTGATATGGACGCTGTCGCTGCCATAATGACTATCGCAAACATGCTCTTGGCCTCCGGAACCAGCGGATCGAGCGGCTCAGTTGGCCAATTCCTGGTTAACCGCGTACTCGCCAATGTGAATCAGGCGAAACGAGCCAGTCCGGATGCGGCAAGTTGCTGCAATGTCGCTTTCAGGCGATTCCGAGCGGATCACAGGTAACGCCTCCCATATTGGATTGTGCAAGAGCTGCGGTTAAGCCGACGCGGACCCTGCTGCCTCGCGAACGTGTCTCCGAGGCCCAACGTCACCAATCAGGGTTAGGAGGACACCGGGAAGGCCTTCGATCGCTTGGCTAAGAAGACCTTTTCCGAAGGCCGCATCGCGTTTCACGCGTGCCTGAACTGTTTCTCAAAATCTCGCGTCAAAGCCATGTTCAGTCCTCTTTTTTTCTGTTTGCAGCTTCTTTCTCTGCTTGTAGTCTTCTCACCGTTCGAGTGCAAGCTTGATGTCGTTCTGCGGGTGTTGTTTTCTGCCACCGCCAAGAAAGATGATTGTCTGCTCGCCCTCTTTTCCAAAATACACACGGGGTCGAGTCGCTTTACGCAATTCACTTCACGTCTTCGACCTTTTCGCGGGCTTCGTTGTATGTGCCGAAATTCTTTGCCACAGGCTTTAGCGTGGGATAGAACTGCACAAACGTGTGCTCGACCGCGGCATGCTGGTCGTGGCAGGACCAGCAGCCGTTGCCCTTCGGCATGGCTTCGGCTGTCTTGGCATTCGGTTCAAAGCTGTAGTAGGCCCATTTGTCGGGATTTCGGGCGGAGTCTTTGACTTCAACGGCCAAGCCCATCAGATCGGTTTGAAAGTGTCCCTTCCTGTTGATCGAGCCTTTGCTCTCGGCATCGCGCTCGTCGATTACAAACATCGACTGCTCCGGCCACTTGCCGCTCTTGAGAAATCCCTCATAGGCCCAGCGCTGTACGAAGACGTTGGTGAACATCTCGTGGCTGCCGGGGGCGGAACTGTAGTTCATGCCGTAACCCGCTGACAGAAACTCCCAGTCGCGGTAGTCCGCCGGACGCAGCAGATTGCCCTTCGCGTCGTACTGGGGCCTGGGCGATTTTTCTTCCGGCGCGGCCAGCAGGACCAGGCAGAAAGCCGAGATCACGGCAAAGCCAAAAAGAAGTTTCATTACTCCGTCTGTGCTTTTCATTTGTATGTACCTGTCTCTGGCGAACTTGATACGCCGACAAGCTTCGATGCAACATAACATTGTTGCAGTGCAATCGCCTGACTCGTGAGGCCCAGTTTCATGTTTCTTGAATTTCACCGATTTCAAAGACGTTCGCGCCGTATAAGATTTTCGGTGGGGACGATAGGAAAGTATGTGTGTTCCGCGAAAGTCTGTACGACGATGTTTGACAACCCCACAGGTTATTCCGGGCCAGAAGTCTCGATGCAGGAGGGTGAGCTGCCCTGGGAATTTGATCACCCCAGAGTGGTATGCTCGCTCGCATGGTGAAACAGCAAGGGCCCATTAGCAAACTCATTTCCGTTGACCCTGCCGAACCTGCACGGCGCTCATTCCTCCTGGGACTTGGCGCTGCAGCGGCGACAACAAGGACACTGGTTAGTCGAGGCTCCGCCTCTGCCGCTCGCGCTCCCGCCGTGTCTTTTCCCGACGTGCTGCGCGTCCCGGACCGTGTTTCTCTTCTTGGCGAAGGCAAATCGGCCCAGATCAATCTCACGCGTACGGGCGATAACTGGCAGGGTAAAGATGTCGAGGTGGTTACGGAACTCCGGGAGAAAACCTCCGGCCTCGAGGCTACCATTTTTGTGAGTGCACCGAATACTGCTCTGACTCGTGTCCGTTTGCGCTGGCATGGTGCTTTCCCCTCCGGTTGGCGATACTTGGGCGATCACTGGGAACGTTCCTACGGCGATCTGGAATTCCGAGGAGTCGCAGGCGACCGCCTCATGCCTTGGTATTTTCTCGCTTCGGATGGCAACGTCACACGCGCTTGTGGTGTGAAGACCGGCGCTTCCGCTATCTGCTATTGGCAGGTCGATGCAGCAGGAGTCAACCTCTGGCTCGACATCAGCAATGGTGGATTGGGCGTTCATCTCGCCAGCCGCCGTTTGCTAGCTGCCACCATCATCATGGGTACTGGACAGCCCGGCGAATCCTGCTTCGATGTAGCGTCCACTTTTTGCCGTGCGATGTGCGAGCGCCCGCTCTTTGCTCCGAAACCCATCTACGGCAGTAACAATTGGTATTACATGTATGGGAACAACACTTCCGCAAAGGCCAGTATGCGCGATGCTGAACTCCTGGCGGAACTCGTTTCGCCAAGTGTCTCAAACCGCCCCTTCTGCATCATCGATATGGGTTGGCACGCCGCGCGTGACGGTGCCGGTCCTGCTAAACAGACAAACGGTTCCTACCCAGACATGCCCGGCCTGGCCGCAAGAATGCGAGATCTCGGAGTCCGCCCGGGCATCTGGACTCGGCCCACGCTCACGGTAGAAAAGAGAGCGGAGACGTGGCGTCTCCCTCCGGCCGGTGGCCGCCCTCAGGGCGATCTCATCGTTATGGATCCCACGATTCCGGAAGCGCTGAACTATATGTCGGAAAATGTGCACATCCTTCGGGAATGGGGCTACGAACTGATCAAACACGATTTCTCGACGTTCGATCTTCTCGGGCGTTGGGGTTTTGAGATGGGCGCCGGCCTCACCGAGGAGGGCTGGCATTTCCACGACCGATCCAAAACGACCGCCGAAATCATCACGGAACTCTATCGAGCGATTAGCAAAGCTGCCGGAGGTGCCTCACTCATCGGGTGCAACACCATCGGCCATCTCTCGGCTGGTCTCGTCGAAGTGCAGCGAATCGGTGACGACACCAGCGGGCGCGATTGGTCCCGCACTCGGAAAATGGGCGTGAACGCCCTGGCGTTCCGTCTGCCGCAACACAATACTTTTTTTTCTACGGATCCTGACTGCGTACCGGTGACGCGCGAAATTCCGTGGAATCTCACACGGCAATGGCTCGATTTGGTGACCCGAAGCGGTACCGCACTTTTTGTTTCCGTGGACCCAGACGCTGTGCAATCCGGCCAAAAGAGCGCGCTTGCATCCGCGCTGGTCACCGCAGCTCAAACGCGCCAACCAGGAATCCCCCTGGATTGGCTCGATACAACCACTCCGGCGCGTTGGCGCCTCGACGACAAAGTCGTCCAATACGACTGGTACGAAGACGACTAGCTGGAACGATCTCTCAAATAGCGAATGATGCTGGGTCATTCGATAACGGATCCATCGCCGGTAGGATTAACGTATATGTGCCACGTCTTGTTTGTTTAGTCAGCTAATTTTGCGCGGCCGTCAACGTTCATGTCGAAGGAGGTCGCGTTACTGGCCAGCGATTTTTCGGAGACGGCCGAACTCCGGTCAACCGTGGTCGCAGTAACGCATCAGCGCTTTAGGAAGCAAGGCGCTGATGCCGGTTAAAAACGCCCCGCGCGCGGTACAAGGACGGCCGCGCGGGCCCAAGGTCACAACAGGCTGAAGGCCCTCTTCATGGCGGCGGAGGCGCTGGTGCAAGCCTGGTTGAGCGATTTGGCGCGCAGGGTGGCGTTGAAGGGCTCGGGCTGGATGGGGCCGTCAAAGTCGATCTGGACCAGCGAACCCAGGAAGTCCTTCACCGGAATCACGCCCGTGGCGGCCGGCAGCTCGCGGTGGTCATCCCGATACTCGTCCAGCGACAGGCCGATGGGGGCATCGTTCAGGTCCACGGTCAGCACATCCGAGCCGCGCAGCGTCAACAGGTCCTTATCCGTCTCTTCCGCGTTGAACCAGTGCCAGCTATCGAGCTGAATACCAAGGTTGTTTGTACCGATAGCGACGATCAGCTCCTTCATCTCGCTCATGGTGTGTACGAAGGGATGTCGCTGGCTCCGCAAAAGAGTGCGCGGCGCAACATACTCCAAGCCGAGCTTCTGGCCGTGGTCGGCGAGAATCTGCGCGCACTGGCGCAAGCGGTCGGCGTGCTGGCGGAAGTTCTGAGGGTATGTGAGATCATTACTGCAAGGGAGAACCCAGGTGCTGACGCGCCACACGCCGGCTCGCTGCAGGATGTCCGCCGTGGCCGGGAGGCTTTTCAGTCCGTCGTTAAATCTCGCCTCATCCTTGCGAAACTCCACCGGCAGACCCGCAGCGCCGAATCTGAGATTCTTCGCCCGCAGGTCGTCAAGGAGACGCTTGAGCCCATCATCGCCCAGCGAAGCGAAGTAGTTCAGATCGGGATCCAGCCCTTCGAAACCGTGCTTGACGGTGAGTTCGAGCGACTCCGGGAAACTGGCTTGGAAACCAAGGCGCCCGAGGCTCAGAATCCCATAGAACTTACGCCGTGGCATCTCAGCGAGCGCGGCAGTGCCAGCGAATATGCCTGGGGTTGGCAGAGCTGCGACGCTTGCCGCAGCTCCGACGGAGAGGAGCTGGCGTCGTGTGAGCGCGTTGGTCATCGTCGGCTCCAGGCCGTGCAGTGTAGCACCTGTGGCGTCGGGGTGGAACGCAGGCGGAATCAGCTGCAATGCCTCCACGGGACAAAGCGGTATGGCTCTCTATCTGGATGGACCTCTCAAAAATCTCTGTGCCACCTGCCCGGTGATACGACCCTGGTCGCGAATTTCTGAACGAATGCACTGAACGAATGCACTTGCCGCGCAACTTGAGAGCAATTAGCCTTGAAAGGACAATGAGAGTCTATCGGACGACCTCCGCAGTTATGCTGGAACATGAACGCCAGAGTTATATTCTGCCCGAGACGAATCTGGACATGCTCCTTGCCCGTGAACATCTGCATGAACACCTGCTAGGAATGATCGCTAGCCTGCCAACCGTCGCGGAAGTTCCTGCGGACGAGCCTCTGCTCCCTCCCATTGGCACGCAAGAAGTTTGGGCTGCCGGCGTAACGTACTTTCGGAGTCGGGCCGCTCGCATAGAAGAATCGAAAACAGGGGGCGGCGGAGATTTCTACGACCGCGTCTATCATGCCGAACGTCCCGAACTCTTCTTCAAGGCAACTGCCAGCCGCGTCGTCGGACATAGGGGCAAAGTCGCGATTCGCTCCGATGCGAATTGGTCGGTTCCCGAGCCCGAACTCGCGCTTCTGTGCAGCCCAACTGGGAAGATCACCGGATACACGATCGGAAACGACATGAGCTCGCGAGACATCGAGGGCGAAAACCCCCTGTACCTTCCGCAGGCCAAAGTCTACAACCGAAGCTGCGCGTTGGGCCCATGTGTTCTCGTCAGGGAACAACCATTGAATAGTTCCACCGGCATTGAGCTTGAGATTTTTCGAGAAAACATCTGCGTATTTCGTGGCGCCACCAGTCTCGACAGCATGAAACGCGACCCGAGGACCCTCGTCGAGTATCTGTTTCGCGACAACGTCTTCCCATCTGGCTGTTTTTTGCTCACAGGCACCGGCATCGTGCCGCCGGACGCGTTCACATTGCAACCATCCGATGAGATCCGCATCTCCATAGACGAAATTGGCACCTTAACCAACGTCGTAGGCTAAATGCAATCGTTTGAAGGGTAGGGTGGAAATCTGCTTACGCTGCCGCTCAGTGTTGTGCCGCTCGTGGGAAAGGGATTTCGGGAAATCATCATGTCAAGACCTTGCCGTGACAGTGCAACCAGATTGCTTTTCCTGCATCACAGGTCTCACAAACGGAAGGAAAGAACACACAGCATTTGGTTCGCGAGTGATTTGGCTAACGGGCGTCTTTTGTGGCTCTCGGGTGTTCGGCGCAAACATGAGAAGTGAACTCTTTGTCGCACTGGAGTTCATAATGCATCTTCATCTCGTCAATGGATTCTCCAACGAGCGGCCCTAAAGGGTTATATACCCATCTGCATTCCGAGCAAGCCCAACCCTGAAAATTCTGGCTTTCGGTCCATACCAGCTTGCGACGCATCGCGGTCATTACACGCTCCGATCCTTTTTGCGGTGATGTTTCTTTCCAAAAGCGAATCTGGAACTGATTTTCGACGACACTGCGACGGCACAAGCAGGTCTTCTCATAGCCCTGGGGGCTTGTGCCCCGGTTACCGCCTTCTGAACACACGTCCAAACCGAACTGATTGCGTGAGGCCAAAACCATAGTGGTGGAACAGGGCTGTTGTCTGTGGGGTATCCAACGCTGGCAAGAATTATTATCTCAATCCGAGCTCATCGTCGAACTGTTGAATAACGTCGTAGCACTCGCAGGCCGATTTTTCTAGCTTCCTGCGGTTCACAATCTTCACCGCACCGTGCACGTAAATCTATGATTCCGTTATTTTGCATTAGTGACGATGCTAAGCGCACCGTGGATCGGTCGGTGCCCATCAGGGTCGCGATGAAATCGTCGGTGGTGGGAAGCAATGCGGCACCTACCCGGTCCGGAGTCATCAGCAGCCACCTCAAGAGACGCTGCTATATGTCACGGAGCCTGTTGCAGGCTGCGGTCTGTGCGACTTGCGTCCTTTGAAGCCCTGTAGGCCTGTTCAATGGTGCTGCTAAAAAGCACGGCGAGCTTCCGTAGAAGTTAGAGAGTCATCGACGAGGCTGGATTTGGTGAGCCGAAAAATGTCATAGCAGTCGAAAGCTCTTACGGACTTTATTGCCGCATCACCGCCGCGAGTTCGGCGGCAACAGGTTATTCGCGCGGTAGTACACCACAAGCTGGCCGTAGTGCTCGCCGCTGTCCTCAATGACGAACATCCAGTTGTAGGAATTGTGGACCAGCCTGTTCCCGAACGGGAATTTCCTCGTTTTGTCCAGGCCAGCGTCGCCCTGCTGTTGAATCAGGTCCGCTCCGTCCGCGACTGCCTGCTGAATCAGCTTCACCACCTCAGCTTTCGTCTTGTAAACGTCTCGCGACGGGTTTACCACGTCCTTGCCGAGGTCGGGCCCGATGTTTGATCCCGAAACCGTGCGTATCAGGAGGTAATCGACTCCGGCGACGTGTAGAAGAGTTTGTGCAAAGGTGCGCTGGTCTTTCTGCACCTTGAAATCGTACCTGTCTTCGGGAAAATCTTGGGCCATGGCGATGAGTTTATTCCCGATGTTGTTCCACATCGCCAGCGTTTCATCAGCTCGGGAACGCGCAGGACGCGGAGCTTGATTCTGCGGTTGGTCCTGACCGTAAAGACTCGTTCCGACGACAGCAAGGAGAGTGACCGTAACTAACGCAAGGGAAGCCCACTTCATCGCATATTCCTCCTTTGCATGGGAATGTCCGCTCTTGGATGAAAGAGACGGGAACTCGTTTTGTGGAAGCGCATCGAAAAGTCCAGACTTGATCCGAGTGTTCATCGAAGGTGCGGCCACCTATTCGTGTCTCAGCGCTACCAGCGGGTCGACGCGTAGCGCGCGCCGCGCCGGAATATAACAAGCAAGAAGAGCGACACCGATGAGAAGCAGGGTGACGCCCGCAAATGTCAGAGGATCTGTCGGCCTCACTCCATAAAGCAGTCCTGCCATCAGGTGCGACACGATGAGCGCACAAACAAGCCCAACCGCAGCACCCGCAATGGCAAGCCCCAATCCTTGTCTCAGAACCATGCGCAGGATGTTCCGGCTTTCCGCCCCAAGTGCCAGACGAATCCCGATCTCGTGTGTGCGCTCACTTACGATGTAGGAAATCACTCCGTAAATTCCAAGCCCTGCGAGAAGCAATGCCGTCACAGCGAACAGACCTGTTATTTCCATCGAAAATCGCCTCTCGGAGAGAGACGCGGATACCAAATCGTCGAGCGACTGCGCACCGAAAACAGGAAGTTCCGGGTCGACGGATTGCACCTGCTCGCGCACCGCGACTGGAATCGCGGCAGAGTCCAGGCGTCCACGCACAAATATAGCCAGTTCATTGGCCCGCCGCTGAAATAAGCTCAGATACATTCGTGGAACGCTTGAGTCCTCCAGCGATTCTGTTCGAGCATCCGCGAGCACGCCGACCACAGTGGTCCAGGACAGAGAAGAAGGATCCGCTGGTGCAGGTAGTTTGAGGCGCTTGCCTACCGGATTTTCATTTGGCCAGTACGTGCGTGCGAACGCCTCGTTGATCACCGCTACAGCCGGGGCCTTTTCATCATCGAACTCGCTCAATAAACGGCCTCCTAACAGAGGCATTCGCAGCAATGGAAAGTAGTCTGGCGTAACGATGGAAGCGTAAACCAAAGGTGCCTCCGTGCGTGGAGTCTCGTGGCCTTCGACGATCAGTGGAAATGAGTTGAGATCGTTTCGACCATGGCCTAATGGAAGGGCCGCTAGATCACCAACGGCTACTTCTTTCACCCCGGGCAGCGTTTTGCCACGACGAATTATTTCGCGCAGGAAGCTTGCCTCTTGAGCCGGAGTTCCATAGATGTCCGTCTTGGGGTCGTTTGGCAGAGGCAGCCACATGCGAACCGCCATCACATTCTGCGGGTTGAATCCCAGCCGCACACTTAACAAATCCGCAAAACTGCGGAGCAGCAGGCCCGCAGCAATCATCAGCACCAAAGATAGAGCAAATTCCGTCACCACTAGCACGCGGCGCGCGCGTGCCTGTTCCCCGGATCCTGTCGAGCCCCGCCCTTGCTGTTTGAGCATATAAGTCAAATCCGGCCGGCCAGCATGCAACGCGGGCGCCAGACCGAAAATCGCTCCGACGACGAGAGAGACGACGAGCGCGAAAGTCAAAACGGCCCAGTTAATCGATACTTCGCTGAGCCGCGGCAGGCTATCTGGCACGATTTGCAACAGATATGCCTTCGCGCAGAAGAGAATCGCTAAACCGGCTATTCCGCCGACGAGCGCAAGAAGCAAGCCTTCGGTCAGCAGCTGCGATATTAACCGCTTCCGGGCGGCTCCGAGCGCCTGCCGAACGGCCATTTCGCGCCCTCTGGCGCTGGCGCGAGCGAGAAGGAGATTCGCGACGTTAACGCAGCCGATCAGCAGGACCAATCCGACGGCCCCAAGCAGCAGAATCAACGGCTGGCGAGCAGTGCCGACCACGGTCTCCTTGAGCGGCACTAAGCGCACCGTCCATGCGCTCTGCAGCGGATAATCTTTCGGGAATTCCTTCTGCAGGCTCGCAACCAGCGCGTCTACGTGGCTCTGCGCTGCCGCAATGGTCAGTCCAGGTTTGATTCGCGCGATTGCTCCCGTTAGCCGCGTGCTGCGCTGCGGAGGCGGGGCGGGCGCGCCGGCAAAACCCGCCGCCGCCCAAACTTCGGTGTTCCTTGCTTCCGTTGTCTGTCCTGGATCGTAATAACCGGCCGGCATGACGCCGATCACGCTATATAAGTCGTTGTCGAGCCGCAAACTCTTGCCCACAATCACCGGATCGGCGGCGAACGCCCGCTTCCACAGTCCGTCGCTGATGAGAACTTCCAGAGTAAATCCGGGCGTGCGATCCTCGGGATTGAAGGCGCGGCCCAACTGCGGTTTCACGCCCAGCAGAGCAAAATAATTCGGTCCGACAGCGCAGAACCGAGCTCGAGTAGGCTGAGAGGCACCCGTAAGGTTCACGGACCCGAACGCTCTTAGCGAAACATATTCGAAAATACCGGAATGCTGAAGATCCTGCCACTCCGGCACCGACATTCCTACGTCCTGCGCGCCCACGCCGGGAAGGTCATCCTCGACCCGCACGAGCTGTTCCGGCTGTGGGTATGGCAGGGGGTGCAGGAGCGTGGCATCTACGACGCCGAAAATCGCTGTCGTGGCTCCAATCCCCAAGGCGATGGTCAAGACAGCGATGGCGGTGAACCCCGGAGACTTACGCAGCATGCGCAAACCGTAGCGGGTGTCCTGCCAGAGATGATCCCATCCGAGCCAGCGGCCGGATTCGTAGAAGCGTTCTTCGGCTTGCATGAGGTTGCCGAAGGAGCGACGCGCGGTTGCTCGGGCCTCCTTTTCACTCAGTCCTCGCTCCCGCAAGCGCTCGATCTCGAGCTGCAGGTGTGCTTCGATTTCGGATGTGAAGTCGTCGAGTTTGCGCTTGCGCCCGAACATGGCATTAGCTTTTCCCCCTCTGCGGTCCTAAAATCCGCGCGATGGCCACCGTCAATCGCTTGCATTTGTTAGTTTCTTTCACCGGCTGTTTGCGGCCGGCGGCTGTCAGCGTATAAAACCGGGCCTTACGGTTGTTGGAAGAATCTCCACACTTCGCTGAGATCCAGCCACGCTCTTCCAGGCGCAGAGCAGGGTAGAGAGCGCCATGAGCGACGAGTAGCTGTTTTTCCGACGTTTCCTGGATGGCGCGTGCGATGCCTTGTCCGTGCTGCGACCCAAAGATGAGTGAGCGGAGGATCAGCAGGTCCCGTGTGCCCTGCAGCAATTCCAATCGTTCCCTAGTGTCTTGGGTAGACATGTAACCCGAGCATGCACCTCTGCGGGTAAGATGTCAACCCAAAACCGTGGGAGGGCATGCGCGCGATACGGCGACGCAGCCAGAAGAGTCGGATGACGTGCCAGGACTCATAGCTATCGCGGCGCGCTGGCTCCCCAACCCCAGCATCCTTCATCCCTATCCTATATATGGGCTTCGACGCTAACATCCGAGGTAAGAGCCGCATGCGACCCCGTGAGTGTTACCGGCAGCAAGAGAAGCTCCACGGTGACTTTTGTCAGGCTTGCAACGACAATGCTCTTTGTTAGTACGCGTGTCGGCATCATCTTCCACAGACCGAAGATGTAGAAGACGGGCGTATTCACCATTTGGCCGCATGGGGTCGAGGTCACGAAACGCGCTGATATACAACGTCCGTCAGTCCACACCTTCATTTTTGCCAGGACATAATTGTTGGCAATGTCGCCAGCAAACATCGCAAGAGTGCCAAATAACACCAAGCGAGGGGCTGTGGATGGCACATCAACGTAGGATTGGCTGCTGGTCATAACCTCGGAGGGCGGATAGAAAATCAGGCTCTGAGCAGGAATTCGTAGAGGCCCAATAGGAGAGCGGGTTTCCGTAGAGGGGCAGTTCGGCTACACTCGCGGAATGCGAGACAACAAATTCACGAAAATCTTGAATTGGCCAGGCTATCGAGTGTTTCGACACGAGATTGATGAAAACGCTATGACCCTGCGGTTATGGGTGCGGCGAAAACGGGGCAACCGCAAACTGATCTGTTCGGGATGTGGAAAGAAGTTTACCGAAGCGCATGACTATTACCAGCGCGAGGTGCGCGACTTGCCGTGGAGGAAGTATCAGACCAAGGTGATCATCGAACTGTACCGGGTGTGCTGTCCCGATTGCGGGGTAAGGGTCGAGAAGGTGGTGCAACTACCGAGCAAAGCGCCCTTCAGCAAAGACTTTGAAGATGCGGTGGGTTTGGTGTGCGAAAGCGCCTCCGTACGCCAGGTG